>JAEEGH010001992.1_pt1 | contig 56768 bp, 60 predicted proteins | sample 9134181 | NCBI WGS metagenome assembly JAEEGH01 (sample SAMN16246544, study PRJNA631951) | gut metagenome | biome: gut microbiome; feature: rumen; material: DP-attached | host: Bos | place: Iran: Karaj | collected 2018-10 | reverse complement strand
TTTAAATAATGCTGAAGCTGTAAAAAAGAAAGAAGACATTGAACTTATTTCTGAGTGGCTTGCCTCTAATGACGGAAATTCTGCACTGGTTCTGCTTTCTGATGAAATTTCAGTTGAAAAGAAACTTGAAAACCTTGTGCCCAAAGAGAACAAAAAAATCTTCTGGGAACTTTTTCAGGATAAAAAAGAATCGTGGGTGCGCTCGCTTTTTCAGCACAACGGTTTCCGTATAACAGATGATGCAATTGAAGCCGTTCTTGAGCTTTGCGAGAATGACACCGCTTCTTTAAAACGCGAATGCGGGCGCTTTTTTGTCTGTTTTGAAAAAGATCATGTGATATCCGCCGGCGATGTCGAAAATCTTCTTTCGCATAACCGCGAAGAAAATGCTTTTACGCTTTTTGACGCTATGACAGAACAGTGTGCGCCGGCAGAACGGCTTGAAAATTCGCTTGATATTCTTCAGAAAATCAGATTGTCTAAAGAATCTGATGCTATAAAAATAATTGCAGGCTTAACTTACAGTTATAGAAAACTTTTGACGTGGATTTCACTTGCCGAGAACGGCGTTTATGATAATTTTCAGCTTAAAATCAAAGGTTTTGGCAGTAAAAAAATGCAGGACGAATACCGCCGCGCCGCCCGTTTGTGGAACAAAGACGACACAGCACAGATTCTTGCACTGCTTGCAAAGACAGATATTTCGCTGCGTTCAGGCGGCGCTGCCTTTGAGGACACGCTTCTGCAGATGCTGGTTTATTCGATCGTTATAAAGAATGGCGCACCAGTAGAAGCTTATGAGGATTCATTTGCTTTTTAAGCCGGCGCTCTTTAGAAGATAAATTTCAGCTCAAGTTTTACAGATCAAGCTTGTTGAGCAAATCTCTTAGAACTGTTATTTCTTCTTTTGTCATTGTTACGCCTTTGCCCATTTTCTGGTGATCCGGTGACCAGCTTCTTATGTCGTATTTAGCCGGTCTGTCGCCCCATGATACCATGTTCAGTTCTGTCTTCCATCCGGCTTTTGATTCTGAAAGAACACCGAAAGATTCAGTAATTTTGAATGAAAAATCGTCAGCCATTTTTTTACCGCCTTTTTTACGGAATGTTTGAAATAATTATAGCATGTTCTGGCTATTTTTGTTAAAAAAACGGAAAATTTAGAGTGATATGCCTTTACCGAATTTTTGAAGGTACAGGAACAATGCTGTGCTTGTTAATGCATGCGTGTATAGTCCGTGGCCCATTTTTCTGAAGGTTTCTTCAACCGGTTCTAATATGCAGCTGACAAATTCGTCTTTATCAAGATTTTGAGAGCCTGTGTTTGTTAAATTTTCAGCTGCATAAAAATGAATGTTGTTATGCATAATTGCAGGATTGGGGTTTACTGTGCCTAAATGCGTAAGTTTTTGTGCCGAATAGCCTGTCTCTTCAAGCAGTTCGCGGGCAGCACCTTTTTCTGCCTCTTCGCCGTCGTTGATTCCTCCGCCGGGAAATTCTATACTCAGGCTTTTTGCGCCGTGCCGCCATTGTTTTACGAGCACAAAATATTTTTTTCCGTCTTTTTCGAGCACGGGAACTGTCATGACCCAGTCTCTTGTTTCAAGTACTATATATTCTCCGCTTTTATTTTCAGGTGATATACTGTGTGTTTGTGTTACGTCAAAAATCCGTGTTTTGAGCAGTACGTTTTGTGATGTTTCTTGCCAAATTAGATGTTCATCTTCTGTGTGCATATGTTTTCCTTTTGACAGATTGTTTGATTGGTTTTATTCTATATTTAGCTGAAATGGAAGTAAAGCGTTTTTGTGTTTTTATGATTTTCTGTTATTTTGTAAAATCATTTTTACGTTTTTTGCCGGGAGGTTTTTATGGCTGTTATTACAATTTCAAGACAAGTTGCCGCATTGGGTGACGAGATTAGTGCTGTTCTTGCAGAAAAGCTCGGATATAAATTCATTGACAGAAAATTTATTGAGAGAAAGCTTATAGAATTGGGGTTTTCTGCTGAAAAACTGAAAAAATACGATGAAAGAAAGCCGGGCTTTTTTGCTGCGCTTGCTAAAGATAGAGATGAATATCTTAATTATTTGCAGACTGCCATTTTTGAAGCCGCCAGTGAGGGTGATTGTGTCCTGATCGGAAGAGGTTCATTCATAATTCTTGAGGATGTCCCTAATAGGTTCGCTGTCCGCCTTGTAGCTTCTAATCAGGTAAGGCTTGAGCGCCTGATGAAGGAATTTTCTTGGAATGAGAAGCAGGCGCAGCAGCGCATTGATGAAAGCGATGCTAACAGACTTGGCTTTCATAAGAGTTTTTTCAATCTTGTGAACGAAGACCCTGCTCATTATCATATGACTTTGAACACTGCATTGATGGATATTGAGGCGGCGGCAGACTGCATAGCTGATGCTGTTAAAAAGACGGTTACGCCGGAAAAAGAGCAGCAGGGTGTTAAAAAAATTGAGGAGCTTTTGACGGCGCAGAAAGTCGTAAATGCCTTGATTTTTGAGTACAAGCTGCCGGTCAACTTTCTTCATGCTGTTATTGACGGCGAGGTTCTTTCTCTGCACGGCGTTGCTGATTCAGTTGCAGTTGCGGAACAGGCTGTAAGTGCCGCCGCAAAGATGCTTCCGCAGAAAAAGGTGAAATCTTGCATAAGTATTGTTCAGGATTTTAAGCCTTATTCGTGATTGATGATTCCCGTGATTTTAAAAGGCACGTTTCTGTATATCTGCTGCAGGTTAATACAGACGTGCTTTTTGTTTTTTTACGGAGCATGTTGATTTCTTTTTACTTGATATAATTCGGAACAAATAATATATTGATTGTATGACATTGGCTAATAAATTTACACTTTCTAGAATTATTCTTGCACCGTTATTTTTTATTATATATTTTGCACCGTCTTGGTTTGGTTTTCCTTCTTTTGTTTCTGTCTGTATTTTGATTCCGCTGCTTGTATATACGGAATTTACAGATTTTCTTGACGGTCATTTTGCCCGAAAGATGAAAGAAGTAAGTGATTTTGGAAAAATCTTCGATCCGTTTGCGGATATCCTGCTGCATATGACGCTCTTTTTCTGTTTTGCGCTTTCCGGATATATGCCGCCGGTTATTCTGATTCTGATTTTCTACCGCGAATATTCAATGCTTTTTCTGAGGCTTATGGCAATTAAAGGAAGCGTTGCGATTGCGGCGCGCAAAGGCGGCAAGGCGAAAACTGTGCTTTATGTAGTTGCATGTTCTTTTTCACTGTTTCTTGAAAGCTGCGTCCGCTGCGGTATCACCTTTCCTGAATCAGTTACATCTGTGCTTAAAACAGTTTTACTGGTTCTGTATATTATTGCTTTGATTGCCTGTTATGCTTCTTTTATTGATTATTTGAGGCACTTCAAGGATGTTCTAAAGAAGCAGCTTTAACGTAAAACAGCTTTTTATGCTGTGCTGGTATTTGAAAATTTTGGAGCTGTCTTTATTGTAAAGACAGCTCTTTTTTTTATAAAATATGTTATTTTTGCAAAATTTCGCTTGACACTTTTTTAATTAAGGAATATATTTCTTCTCACATCAGTAATGATGCTTGAAAAAAGTTGAAAACAACAGAAAAGCTTAGAAGTTAATAAAAAATCTTTTATAGTTTTGATTTGCTTATCTTGTGTTTTACTCACCCGCCGGGAAGAAGCGGATGGAGCATAAATAGAGTTTCCGGAGAAAGGCCGGGACACAAAGAGATCAGTGAAATAAACAGGGAAGGGAAAGAAGACAGGTGCCGCGCAGTGAAATGTGCGGCATAAAAAAAGTCAGGTAAGTTCGAGAGGACGACCGGAACAGACTGAAATGCAGAAACCGGCTGAAGCGGAATGGCAGAGGCCGGGCAAACAGAGGCTGTATAGAGATATACGGCCGGTTCCTTTAATTAAGAGAAATTGAAGGGATTGAACGGAAATGAAATCACTAGCCTTCGGGCTAATGAATAAATCATGGAGAGTTTGATCCTGGCTCAGAACGAACGCTGGCGGCGCGTCTTAAGCATGCAAGTCGGACGGCAAGGGAAGTGCTTGCACTTCTCCCAGAGTGGCGGACTGGTGAGTAACACGTGGGTGACGTACCCCCGGGACGGGGATAGCTCCTAGAAATAGGAGGTAATACCGGATACGACCGCAGACGTAGAGGTCTGCGAGGAAAGGAGCTCTGGCTCCGCCCGGGGAACGGCCTGCGGCCCATTAGCTAGTTGGTGTGGTAACGGCATACCAAGGCGACGATGGGTATCCGGCCTGAGAGGGTGAACGGACACATTGGGACTGAGATACGGCCCAGACTCCTACGGGAGGCAGCAGCTAAGAATATTCCGCAATGGACGAAAGTCTGACGGAGCGACGCCGCGTGGATGAAGAAGGCCGGAAGGTTGTAAAATCCTTTTAAACGGGAAGAATAAGTCCTGCAGGGAATGGCAGGGCGGTGACGGTACCGTTTGAATAAGCAACGGCTAATTACGTGCCAGCAGCCGCGGTAACACGTAAGTTGCGAGCGTTGTTCGGAATTATTGGGCGTAAAGGGTATGTAGGCGGTTCTGAAAGCTTGGTGTGAAAGGCAGGGGCTCAACCCCTGGACTGCATTGAGAACTGCAGGACTAGAATTACTGAAGGGCAGCCAGAATTCCATGTGTAGGGGTGAAATCTGTAGATATGTGGAAGAATACCAATGGCGAAGGCAGGCTGCTGGCAGATGATTGACGCTGAGGTACGAAAGTGCGGGGAGCAAACAGGATTAGATACCCTGGTAGTCCGCACAGTAAACGATGTGCACTAGGTGTAGGTGCTGAAGCATCTGTGCCGGAGCGAACGTGATAAGTGCACCGCCTGGGGAGTATGCCCGCAAGGGTGAAACTCAAAGGAATTGACGGGGGCCCGCACAAGCGGTGGAGCATGTGGTTTAATTCGATGGTACGCGAGGAACCTTACCTGGGTTTGACATACACACTGATACCATAGAGATATGGTAGCGCAGCAATGCGAGTGTGAACAGGTGCTGCATGGCTGTCGTCAGCTCGTGCCGTGAGGTGTTGGGTTAAGTCCCGCAACGAGCGCAACCCCTACTGCCAGTTACCAACAGGTGATGCTGGGGACTCTGGCGGAACTGCCGGTGACAAACCGGAGGAAGGTGGGGATGACGTCAAGTCATCATGGCCCTTATGTCCAGGGCTACACACGTGCTACAATGGTAGATACAGAGTGAAGCGAAGCGGCGACGCGGAGCAAAACGCAAAAAAGCTATCGTAGTTCGGATCGGAGTCTGAAACCCGACTCCGTGAAGTTGGAATCGCTAGTAATCGCGCATCAGCACGGCGCGGTGAATACGTTCCCGGGCCTTGTACACACCGCCCGTCACACCATCCGAGTAGAGGATACCCGAAGCCGGCAGTCCAACCGCAAGGAGGACGCTGTCGAAGGTATGCTTTGTAAGGAGGGTGAAGTCGTAACAAGGTAGCCGTACTGGAAAGTGCGGCTGGATCACCTCCTTTCTAAGAGAAAGGCAAAATAAGTACGGACAAGAGCCGTACGCAAGTGTACGCAGGTCTTGTTCAGGCTAAGCCTGGCTTTCTTCTTTCCCGTTTCCTTTTTATTTATAGATTTGAGGGACTGTAGCTCAGTTGGTTAGAGCACTTCTCTGATAAGGAAGGGGTCAAAAGTTCAACTCTTTTCAGTCCCATTAAAATGACGGAGCCGTAAAGGATATACGGATCTGCCGGAGATCTAATACAGGACAAGGGAAGGATACAGTAAAGTAGATGAAATCTTCCGCTGCGAAGCGGGGGCGGTGCCGGAAGGGCTGAGAGCGACTCAGCCCTAAGCTTGACGGAGGCAGGGCCTTAAGGCGGAAGAGGAAACGATAATATGGTCAAGCGAGAATAGGTTTATGGCGGATGCCATGGAGCTGCAAGGCGAAGAAGGCCGTGATAAGCTGCGAAAAGCCGGGTTTAGGAGCACATATCCGAATGAAGCCCGGACAGCCGAATGGGGTAACCCAGCGGGAGCGATCCCGTTACTGCGCGGATGAATAAAATAGTCCGGCAGAGCCATACTGAGTGAAGTGAACCATCTAAGTAACTCGGGAAAAGAAATCAAGAAGGGGCGCGAGCCCCCGGAGATTCCGGGAGTAGCGGCGAGCGAAACCGGAGGAGCCCAAACCGCTTAAAGCGGGGTTGTAGGGCCGCATGGGGATGACCCGTGAAGTTGGGAGAAAACCGGAGCATAGCGGAAAGGTCTGGGAAGGCCTGCCGGAGAGCGTGAGAGCCGCGTAGGCGAAATGCTCCGGACTTCATGATGCGGTACCTGAGTACGGCGGGGCACGTGGAACCCTGCCGGAATCCGGGTCGACCACGATCCAAGGCTAAATACTCTGCAGCTACCGATAGCGAAAAAGTACCGTGAGGGAAAGGCGAAAAGAACCCCTGCAAGGGGAGTGAAATAGAACCTGAAACCATAAACCGACAAGATGTCACAGCCTCATTAAGAGGTGGTGGCGTGCCTTTTGTAGAATGAGCCTGCGAGTTGCGTTATGCAGCGAGGTTAAGTCTTGGAAGAGACGGAGCCGGAGCGAAAGCGAGTGTGAAGAGCGCGTATAAGTTGCATGGCGCAGACCCGAAGCCAAGGTGATCTAGTCATGGGCAGGCTGAAGGCAGGGTAACACCTGTTGGAGGGCCGAACAGTAATCTGTTAAAAAAGGTAGTGATGACCTGTGACTCGGAGTGAAAGGCTAAACAAACCTGGAAATAGCTGGCTCTCCCCGAAATGCCTTTAGGGACAGCCTCGTACGGATACTGGCGGAGGTAAAGCACTGGATGGACTAGGGGGCGTCACAGCCTACCAAACCCAATCAAACTCAGAATGCCGCCAGTCAATATACGGGAGTGAGACTGCGTGCGACAAGGTTCGTAGTCAAGAGGGAAACAGCCCGGACCATCAACTAAGGTCCCGAAATGCCGCTAAGTGTAAAATGAAGTGCAGATACAAAGACAGCCAGGAGGTTGGCTTAGAAGCAGCCATTCCTTGAAAGAGTGCGTAATAGCTCACTGGTCGAGTATGTGTGCGCAGATAATGTAACGGGGCTAAGCGGCATACCGAAGTTATGGGTCTGATGCGCAAGCGTCAGGCGGTAGGGGAGCATTCCTCAGGCCGGAGAAGGTGTGATGCGAGTCATGCTGGAGGTACAGGAAGAGAGAATGCAGGTATAAGTAACGCAAAGACGGGTGAGATTCCCGTCCGCCGAAAACCTAAGGTTTCCTGAGTAAAGGCAATCTGCTCAGGGTAAGTCGGCCCCTAAGACGAGGGCGAAAGCCGTAGCCGATGGGAATCCGGTTCATAATCCGGAACCTCTCCAATTTTCGAGGGCAGGACGCATGAGGTGAAACCCCGCCAGTTATTGGATTCTGGCCGAAGCGGTGAGCTTAAGAGGGATGCAGGGAAAACCGCATTCTGAGGTGAGCCGTGACAGTGAGCGGAATGAAGATGAAGCGAAGAGGGCGTAGCCATGGTGCCGGGAAATACTGTCTAAGGCTAGGGTTGGAGGGACCGTACCGTAAACGGACACACGTAGGAAGGATGAGTAATCTAAGGCGCACGAGCGACCTCGCGTTAAGGAACTCGGCAAAATGCACACGTAACTTCGGAAGAAGTGTGGCCCCTTTTTGATAAGGATGGGGGTGGCACAGAGCAGGCCCAGGCGACTGTTTATCAAAAACACAGCCATCTGCGAACCAGCAATGGGACGTATAGGTGGTGACACCTGCCCGGTGCCGGAAGGTTAAGAGGAGATGTGAGGGGAGCCCCGAAGCATTGAATCGAAGCCCCGGTAAACGGCGGCCGTAACTATAACGGTCCTAAGGTAGCGAAATTCCTTGTCGGGTAAGTTCCGACCCGCACGAATGGTGTAACGATTCTGGGCGCTGTCTCAACGCGAGACTCGGTGAAATTTATATACCGGTAAAGAAGCCGGTTAATCACAGTTAGACGGAAAGACCCCGTGAACCTTCACCGTAACTTACTGCTGGGTCTTGATTTATGATGTGTAGGATAGGTGGGAGGCTGAGAGGCGTGGCCGTCAGGCTGCGCGGAGCCGCCGGTGAAATACCACCCTTCATGAATTAGGATTCTAACCCGCTCCTTGAAGCAGGGACGGGGACAGCGGTAGGCAGGCGGTTTGACTGGGGCGGTCGCCTCCTAAAGAGTAACGGAGGTGCGCGAAGGTCTCCTCGCGCCGGTTGGAAATCGGCGTACGAGTGTAAAGGCACAAGGAGGCTTGACTGCGAGACTGACAGGTCGAGCAGGTACGAAAGTAGGTCTTAATGATCTGGCGGTAGCGAGTGGAAGCGCCGTCACTTAACGGACAAAAGGTACTCCGGGGATAACAGGCTGATCTTCCCCAAGAGTTCACATCGACGGGAAGGTTTGGCACCTCGATGTCGGCTCATCGCATCCTGGGGCTGGAGCAGGTCCCAAGGGTTTGGCTGTTCGCCAATTAAAGCGGTACGTGAGCTGGGTTCAGAACGTCGCGAGACAGTTCGGTCCCTATCTGCTGTGATCGTTTGATGATTGAGAGGAGCTGCTTTTAGTACGAGAGGACCGAAGTGGACGAACCTCTGGTTTACCAGTTATCCTGCCAAGGGTAAGTGCTGGGTAGCTACGTCCGGAAGGGATAACCGCTGAAAGCATCTAAGCGGGAAGCCCACCTCAAGATAAATCATCACTGAGGGTATAACCCTCCTGAAGACTCCTGGGAGACTACCAGGTTGATAGGCTGAAGGTATAAATGCAGCAATGTATGAGCCGATCAGTACTAATAAGTCGTGAGGCTTGACCATATTATCGTTTTCTGGAAGACAGACTGTATCCGTTAGGATCCCTTAAGTATTAGATAAAGGCCATAGGGAAGCCCGGGATAAAAGAAGCCCGGGACATGCCCCCTGAGCCTTTGGAATCAAGCAAATAATGCCTGGTGGCCATAGTGGAGGTGAAATACCCGTTCCCATTCCGAACACGGAAGTCAAGCCCTCTTACGCCGATGATACTGCTGCAACAGCGGGAAAGTAGGTAGCTGCCAGGCTTTTTTATTTTAAATCAGTAGTATTCTGCTTTAATAGACTTTAAAAATTATACAGACCCTACTTTCCCGCGTAGGCGGGTATTCGCAGCGAGTGCGCAGCACGAAGCTTCGAGCGAAGTAGGTAGCTGCCAGGCTTTTTTTATTTTAAACAGGTCTTTTACTTCAATAAAAAGCAATTTTATAAACTTATCAAGAAACTCTTTTTAAAGAAAAATGATGTGATATCGGTAAATTTTCCTATATACTCAAATCAAAAGGGATTTTAGTATATTAATAACTGGTATGCAAGTATATAAGTATGTAAGTATGCTAGCGAGGAGATTACTTAAAGTATGAAAACAAAAAACGAAAATAAAATAAGTAAAAAATCTGATTGGAAATGGCATTTTACACAATATTGGCAGTTGTATTTATTAATGCTTGTGCCAATACTTTACTATATTATTTTCCGTTACATTCCGATGGTAGGCAATATTATTGCATTCCGCCGCTATAGAGCTGGATCAAGCATTTTTGGTGATAAATGGGTCGGATTTAGATATTTCAAGCAGTTCATCGGAGATTCAACTTTCTGGCGATCATTCAAGAATACATTATTTTTAAATCTGTCATATTTATTGTTCCGCTTTCCGTTGACACTGATTTTTGCATTGCTTCTTAATGAAATAAGAAATATTTATTGGAAAAAAGTTGTTCAGACAGTTTCATATCTTCCGCATTTTATCTCAATGGTTATTGTTACTGGAATGATTCGTGAACTGTTGTCAACTGCAGGTCCAATTAATAAGATTATCGAATATTTCGGTGGAGAAGCTATCACTTTTATTGCATTGCCTGAATGGTTCACTACGATCTTTGTAGTATCAGGAATATGGCAATCTCTTGGATGGGGTACAATCCTTTATTTGGCTGCTATGGCAGGTATAAACCCGTCATTGTACGAAGCAGCGGAAGTTGACGGTGCAAATCATTTTCAGAGAGTTATGCATGTTACATTGCCTTCTATTTTACCGACTATCACAACTTTATTGATTCTTGATATAGGTGGATTAGTCGGTTCTGGAGCAGCTTTTGAAAAAGTTTTCTTGCTTTATAATCCAATGATTTATGAATCAGCAGATATTATATCGACATATGTTTTCAGATTAGGTCTCGGTTCAGGCAATTATAGTTATGCAACGGCTGTAAACTTATTTGAAGGCTTGATAAACCTTATTTTATTGACCATAGCAAATTTTACATCTAAGAAATTGACAGACAGCGCATTGTGGTAATTGGAGATTGAAATGAGAGCAGTAGAAACTAGAAAAAGTGTAATGAAAAAACATCATCTCGAAACATCAAGATATCAGATGTTTCAGATTTTCAATAATGTTTTGATGGTATTAATCTGTATTGCAACACTTTATCCGTTTTTGTATTTGGTCGCGCAATCATTTTCTTCTGAACAGGCAATAATTCAGGGAAAAGTATCGGTAATTCCAGTAGATTTCAATTTAACTACATATATTTCAGTTATCAAGCAAGGTGAATTCCTGAAATTCTATGGCAATACTATCATTTATTCAATAATTGGAACTGCATTATCAATATTTTTCAGTGCATGTCTTGCCTATCCTTTGTCAAAGCCTCAGCTTAAACTGAATAAATTCCTGACACCGTTTGTCATTTTTACGATGTATTTTGGCGGCGGTCTGATTCCTAATTATGTTCTTATGTTGAAGCTCGGACTTCGTGATACTATTGCTGCTTTCATTCTGCCTGGAATGATTTCAACATACTATGTTCTGCTGATGAAATCATTCTTTGCGAATTCACCTAAAGAACTTGAGGAAGCCGGAGAAATAGACGGGCTTTCAAAGATCGGAATATTCTTCAAGATTGTTCTGCCGCTTTCAACACCGATTTTGGCAACAATGATTCTGTTTTATGCCGTTGCATATTGGAACAACTGGTTCAATGCTTATCTTTACTTGGATTCACGCCCAAAATGGCCGGTTGCTTATTATTTAAGAACAATCATAATTGGTGCTTCAACTTCAGCTGACCCAGGCGAAGTTACAGCAGAATCAATGCAGATTGCAACAAACATAAAGTCTTGCTGCATGCTTCTGATGGCACTGCCGATTATTTGTGTTTATCCGTTTGTTCAGAAATATTACGTTCAGGGCATGATGCTCGGCGGCGTTAAAGAATAAATTCAGAAAATTGGTTTATATGCAGCAAAATGCTGTATTAAATAAACGGAATGAAGTTGCTGTTTGGGAGAAACAAATCTTTCATTTCGAATTTTAGAATGTGCTTAACAAGCGCGTTCTTGAGATTTTGTAGGAGGAATCTCTATGAAAAAGTTTACGCTTGTATTGGCAGCATTGCTTGCACTTTCTGTGTTAGTAACAAGCTGCGGCAAGAAAGGAACCGCGAAGGTTGAAAATGCAGCTGAAGCTAAAGGTTATACGTTTGGCGAAGGCGTTACGTTCCATTCAGATGAACCAGTGACTTATACTATGTTCTTCAGCGATGCTTCCTGGTATCCGATGGCCGAGACATGGAAGACGGAAGGTATTTTCAAGAAAATTGAAGAATTGACGAATGTAAAGCTTGATATCATTTCTTATGATTCAGGCGATTATACAAACAAGATAGGCCTTGCAATCAATGCCGGTCAGTCAGCTTATATTGTTCCAAAAGTTTACGATGAAAATGCTTTTGTTGACGGCGGTGCAGTTGTAGCAGTTTCAGACTATACAAAATACATGCCGAACTTTACATCATTCTACAACAAGTACAACATGAAGAAAGATGTTGATACAATCGTAAAAGCCGACGGAAAATTCTACCGTCTGCCTGGTATGCTCGAAGCACCTATGCAGGATTATACAATCTTGCTGCGCGAAGACCTTTTTGAAGGTGCCGGTATTGACATTGCAAAACTTGAAAAAGATTGGACTTGGGATGATCTTTATGATGCTTTGGTAAAAGTCAAGGCTTATATGGTTCAGAAAGGCATTATTACTGAAAAAGACTATGTATGGTCAGACTTGTGGTGTGGTGCAACATCAGGTCATGGAACAGGCGGTAACCTTCTTAAGCTTATGGGAACATCTTACGGCGTTCCTTCTGGTTGGGCAATTGAAGGCGCATCCGGCGGTCTTGCTTTTGATTTCAAGAAAGATGAATGGTATCTTGCTTCAACGACAGAAAATTACAAGAAATTCGTTTCAACGCTCAACAAATTTGTAAAGGGCGGCATTCTTGATCCTGAAACATTTACACAGGATGATAATACAGCTCAGAACAGATTCTATAACGGAAAGACAGCTATTATCAGCACAAACCGCGGTATGTATGCAACTCAGACTGCCGGTCTTGATACAGGCGTAGGCAAAGGTAACTACAAGGTTTATCTTGCTATGACACCTGTAGCTTTGAACAGATATTCTGCTGACAATACACGTCTTGAAAACGGTGTAATGATTGCAAAAAGAGCGCTTGATGAACTCGGTGAAGCTGATTTCATCAAAATGATGCGCTTCGTAGACTGGCTCTGGTATTCTCCTGAAGCTTATGTTCTTTACAAGTGGGGCGTTGAAGGTGAAACATTCCAGTATGTAACAGATGAAACAACAGGCTTGAAAGTTAAGAAACTTCTTCCTGGCTTCAAATGCGGCGGTCTTGGTATTGGCGGTTCAGAAGACGATGTTGACATCCGTCTTAAGTGGGGCTATGCAGGCGGTAACTTCTGGTATGGTCATACTTTGGCTGAAATGAGCGACAACCTTTCACCGACTCACCAGGATTTTTATGCACGTCTTGCAAAATATCGTGAAGTACGTCCAGTAAATCCATCAATTCCTGCTGATGAAGATGAACGCGAACAGCTTAAGCTGTGGTCAACACCTTTGACAGACAATATCAATGCATGGACATTGAAATTTGCTACTGGTCAGAAGGATATTGAAAAAGACTGGAACGAATATGTAAAGAGCTGCGACAACTTGCACGCTGCTGATTTTGTAAAGCTCAACAACGATATTTACAAACGTTCTAAGTAATTTTTAAGGCAGAGCGCTATCCGCTCTGTCTTAGAAAGTGCTGAAAACTTTTCAGTGCTTTCTAAGACAGTGAATGTCCAATTGAAAAACATTTCTCCATTTTCTTTTAAGCCGGAAACCGAATAATCTTGACGGTAAGTTTCCGGCTTTTTTTGTGTTGAATGGTAATTTTCATTCATATTCTTGACCTAAGCAAAAAATTAAGTATATTAGAAATATAGAAACAGGAGTTTTGAAATGACCACAAAAGAAATGTTCAAAGAAAGAATGATGATTAGAAAAACGAATCCGGTAAGAGCATCTGTACTTGGAATGCTGATTGACGCTGTTCAAAAGAATATCCGCGAGCTTAACCGCGAAGAAACTGAAGCCGATATAGCGCAGGCTGCAAAAAAGATGTATGACCAGACTGAAGCCACTGTAGCAGAATACAAGAAGGGCGGCGCAGACACAGCAGAACTTGAAGCGCAGCTTGCTGTTCTTAAAGAATTTGTACCGGAAACACTTTCGCCTGAAGCCACAAAAGCTGAAATTCAGAAAATCTTAGATGCGCTTGCACCGGAAGAAAGAGTTTTGAAAAACATCATGCCTAAACTTAAAGCTGTTCCGGGAATAGACATGAAAGCCGCAAAAACAATAGTTGAAGCATTGTTAAAATAGCAGCGGTTGGTATTATTCTGCTAAAAATGCTTTTTGTCCGCATAAGTTTTTGCCGATAATAAGTTTAAGAAATTTTACTATAAAACAATTATATTTATCGGATAAATATGTCTCTGCCAGCTGATAACTTGTTAAGACAAAAAGAAATACATGGTTTGTACGCCGCAACCTTTGCAAGAGTATTTCTGCTTCTTGCAATTGGTGTTGTAGTTTATTACTCTTCATTATCGCAAAACTTAATATATGAAATTTGCGGCACAATGTCGTTTGTCATTCTTGTGTCACTGATAATGATATTCAACGTGCACAAGTCAAGAAATCCAAAAGGTGCCGGTATTTTCGGTTTAATCTTAGATGTACTGATTTTAGCGGCGCTTCCATTGTTCTGGTACTTTTTTCTTGCGGAAAAGCCTTTGCCGCCTGCCGCACTTACAAAAACAATGTACCCGTTTATCTGGCTTTTGATTTTGATAGTGCAGCTGTTCTCGTTAAGACCGTCAATGGTTTTTGTAATCGGGCTTTCAGCAGGATTAATTCAGGCAGGTTTGCTGGTTTTTACATATTTGGACCCGAACACAAAATTCTCGACTTCTCTTTCGGGAATTTCAGATGCAAATACGGTTGTTATAACTTATCAGGCAGCAGCCATTTTATCAGCAATTTTTTCAGGTTTGGTGGGCGCATACATTGTGTCCAGCGTAAGAAACCTGCTTGTGGACGCAGAATTTGCTTCAGGTGACGAAGTTCTTTTCACAGACAATACTTCTGATGCAAGAAGCGGAACTGAAACAGAGGCAGCTGTGCTTTCATGTGAAATCAAGAATTTTACGGCTGAAACAGAAGGGCTTGAGGCAGAGCAGATTTTTAAAGTGCTTTCGATGTTTCACCGCACAATGGGAGCAATTGTAAGAAGCCATAATGGAAAAATTGCCGCAAACAACGAAACATTATGCGCGGCATTTATGTTCAGCGTAGGCCCAAGACGGAATAACGGCGCAGAGCAGGCGCTGCAGGCTGCCGTAAAAATGCTTGAATCAATCGATGAATTGAACAAGCTGCTTGCTGAGAACAAACTGCCGGAAATTGAAATAGACATCGGCATACATTGCGGAACAATTGCTGTAGGCAGCCTGCACATTAACGGTAGACCTGTCTTTACTCTTGCCGGTGAGACTGTAACCTTTGCCCAGCGCGTCAAGAACGCATGTAAGTCTACCGGCGTGCCACTTTTGTTTTCGGGCTTCACTAAAGATATGCTCAACGGCTCAGAAAAGTATGCACAACCGGTTGGTTCATTTTCGGTACGCGGCAAAGAAGAAAAAATCACCGTCTACACCACAAGCCAGATTTAGGCTGAAAAGCTGTATTTATTTTCTTCTATTTATTCAGGTTTCTGTAAATGTCTTGAGCTGTGTGAAAATGGTCTTTGATTACAGTTTCTTCAAGATTTTCTTTCGTAATGGCGTAGGGCTGTTCGCAATAAAATGGAACAAGCTTGCCGCTTTTATTAGGGAAATAATCATCAGGCGTTTCAGGCGTGCCTTTAATTAATGACATTGTGACATTTGCAGCTCTTGTCGCAAGCGATTTTATGGGCTTATACACTGTCATAAATTGGGTGCCTTCTGCTATGTGCTGGCATGCTGACAAGTCCGCGTCCTGACCTGTAACAAGGATTTTTCCGGCCAGGCGGCGCTCTGCCAAAAGCTGAAGAACAGCCTCTGCAATCTGATCGTTACCGCATGTAATTGCGTCAAAGTCTGTTGATGTAGCAAAAACTTCGCCAGCCTTTTTTAAGGCTTCATCGAAACTCCACTCTTCAAGCCAAATCTGCCTTTTTATTTCGATTTTTCCCCCGGTTACAAAAGGGTCAAGCACGCTGATAATGCCGCGGTTTACTTCATAAGAGTTGCTGTCCCGCCTTGATCCGTTGATAATCAGATAATTGCCTTGCGGACATGCTGCAACCAATGACTTCGCCATAAGCATACCGACAGATTTGTTGTCAAAAGACACATACGCATCAATAGGCACTCCGTTTATCGGGCGGTCATAGGCAATTACAGGAATCTGCTTTTCAGTAACCTGTTGAATTACGCCGGAAAGCAGGTCACTGTCATTCGGAATAACGACAAGTGCATCGATATCTTTTGAAAGCAGGTACTCAATCTGTGTTATCTGTGCTTCAGTTCCGCCGGCGGAGAGCTGAAAAAGCACTTCACCTCCTAAAGCGGCGATTTCGCTTGAGAAAATCTTAATATCTTTGTTCCAGCGCTCAAGGATGAATGTGTCAGAAGCAATAGAAAATCCGATTCTGGGCTTTGTCTTGTTTTTCCTGTTCCTATTGGCTGATTTTTCAGTATTTATAGAAAATGGAATACTTTGCTGTATTTTTGTTTTTGAGCAGCTGAAAAATGAAAGCGAAAAAATTACAAGAATTATTGCAGCCGCTATTCTTAAAAGCTTTGCAAATTTCATAAGTCTGTTCCTTTGTGAATGGCATTTTCTGAATTAGCCCTAAATTCTGACGGTGTAAAGCCAGTGATTTTCCGGAAAAGTCTTGTAAAGTAGTTCTGATCCTGGAAACCTGTTTCTGCGCTTACCTCTTTTATACTCATCTGCGTTAAAAGCAGTTCTTTCGCCTTTGAAATACGCTTTTCGGCTATATAAGAAGAAAAGCCCGTGTTGAGATGTTCGCTGAAAAGATGGCTCAAATGCGTTTCAGAAACGGCGCAAATTGAGGCAACGTCTGCAAGTGATAAAGCTTCATTAAAGCGGCTGTCAATGTATTCGAGTGCTTTTTCCAAAGTTTTGGGCAGCTGGTTTTTCTCCTGTTTTTGGAATTCAGACTCAAAAAGATTCATCGCATTTCTTCCCCAGCTGATGCATTCTTCCTTTGTGCTTAATGAAACAAATTCGTCTGGTACCCAGAACGGCTGGTTGTCAGCAGAATCGCCCGAGTAAAGCGAGAAAAGCTTTTCCTGCAAAATCATGAAAATTCCACAAAGTGAGAATTTTGCTTTATTGAGGTTTTCGCCTGCAAAAATGTGCTGAACCAAAGCTTCATAAGCTGATTCCGGTGTTGATTTTGCCTGCCTTGAATCAAAGCTTTGAAGAAATTCCTTTATCAGATATTGTTCATTCTTAAAAGAAGATTTCTTCTGATTTTTGATTTTTCCGAAAGCTTCTTCCGCAGACTTAAACAGCTGATTTCCAGGATAAGGCGAACCCAAACCATAGATTATACTGTTTGTGCTGTCAATTTCAGAACAGATTGATTTCATATCATTCTGCAGCCTGTCAAATTGGTTTGAGCTTAACGGAACAAGCATCTGCAAAAACGAAAGATAGTTTGATTCAAAAATCTGATGCTTGAAAGAAAGACGCTTTAAAAGCTGTTTCTGCTGCTCTTTTGTGCCCTGGACAAGCGCAACGCAGAATTTGTCCTGATCAAAATCAAAAAGTGTCTTTGCCTCAAGCCATTCTTCGTTTGAAAATTCTCTGTGCAGAGTTTCTGTCAAAAAGACTTGCTTCTTTTGCTGCAAGGTCTCCTGTGAGTTTGAGCGCTTGCTTAAGGCTTCTTTTATATCTTCAAGTGTTTTTAAGAAAACCTTTTTAGTTACCGGCTTTACAAGATATGCAAAAACGCCGAGCGGAACGGCTCTTTGTGCAAGGTCAAAACGCTCAAATGCCGTAGAAAGCACAAAAATTGTATCTGAAAAGGTTTCGTGCATACTCTCAATAACAGATAAACCGTCTTTGCCGGGCATGGCTATGTCCATAAATACAACCTGCGGTTTGTGTCTGAACATCATTTCTATGGCTTCTTCACCGCTGCGTGCTTTTCCGCAGACAGTAAAATCCGGTGCACCATGTTCAATCATGTAAGTGTAGCTCTCAAGAACCGGCTCTTCATCATCTACTATTAAAACTGAATACATGGTTCCTCCTGTGTGTTCAGAGTGATTGTTATTTTTGTACCCTTGTGCAGTTCCGAATCAATTTTTATGATTTCCGTATTATTGGGATAGAAGAAATAAAGCCTTTGAATGACGTTTTCTAAGCCCATAATTTTTGATGAAGTTGTATCGAGGTTAGCTTTTTCAAGAAGTTTTTGTCTTGTTTCTTCTTTTATGCCGCAGCCGTCGTCCTCAACGCAAAGCCTGAGAATATTACCTTCTTTTTCGGCAGTAACACTAACAGTGCCGTAGCCCTTGCTTTCGTTAAAACCGTGAACTATAGAATTTTCAACAAGCGGCTGCAGAATGGAAACAGGAACAAGACACTCGTCCTTAAGATTTTCCGGAATGTTTATGTTCAGCGTAAGAGTCTTTGGAAATCTTATACGCAAAATTGCGCAGTAAACTTCGATGCCGTCAGCTTCGTGTCTTAAGGGAACAATCACATTTTTCTGGCTTACATCATGTCTGAAAAGTTTTGCAAGCAGCGTCATGTACTCGGCGGTGTTGTCCGCGCCTTCAAGAATTGCAAGCTGTACGCCAGTATTAAGCGTATTGAACAGAAAATGCGGATTCATTTGCGCCTGCATTGTATAAAGTTCCATGCGTTTCATAAGCTGCTGCATCTTCATGTTGTTCAGCCTTTCTTTCATGAATTCTTTTTCAACGCCGCGCTTCCATTCTATTTCCTGAATATATGTCGATAAGTCAGTCTTCATGCGGTTAAAGCCCGAAATAAGCTCATTTATTTCGTACCACACGCCTTCCGGAATATCAGGCGAATTAAAGTTGCCGTTCGCAATTTCAAGCGAATTCTCAACAAGCACATTCAGCGGCTTCAAGATTTTGCCTGTAGCAATCCATATACTCATCAAGGCAAGAACCGTAATTACAAGCACAAACAGAAGGCCCCAGAGATTCATTTTTCTGGATTCATCAATAAAAATCTCGTAGCTTGCAATCTGGTTTCTGAAACGCTCAAGACTCACCGCGTTGATTTCGCTGTCTATGCATGAGAGAAGCTGGTTCATTTCTGCATATTTTGCTGTGTATTTGGCTATATTTCTTCCACGTTTTGCGTCAATGGCTTCTTCTGCTACTTCGGAATAATGCATGACAAGGCTGTAGATTTCTCTTTCTTTTAAGTCGCTTTGCTTGAACTGCTTTGGCGGCAGTACCTGTGTTTTTTGCTTTATAGACTGCTGCTGAACGAGCAGTGTAGCAAGCGCCGTGCTTGACCGGCTTGAAAGATAAGTCAGTGCCGTATCGTGCAGCTCGTGTAATTCCTGCTGAAAAGAGTGAAGCTCGCGCTCTTTTGAGAATCTTTCATTTGTAATCTGCTGCATCTGTTCTGAAATAAACAGAATGTAAATATTTGAAAGCAGAACAACTGCACAGAGAACGGCGGCACTTAGAATCATCTGAACTTTTAGCGAAGATTTTTTCATTTTTGTGTATCCTCGCTTTTCTTAAGGAAATCAAAGCCGGTGTTTACATAACTTGAGGTATTTCCGTTTTGGCATATTTCAAAAACTGACTGAAGAGCCTGGTATCCAAGCTGATATGAATCAACAGAAATTAAAGCATCAAGGACGCCCTTATCAAGATATTCTTTTACTGCATCAGATGAACCGAATCCGATTATCTTATGCGTGCCAACTTTGTTTTGCTCTACTAACATTTTTGCATAAGCCAATGTGTCATCTTCGTTTGTAAAGATAATCGTGTTTGTCCTTGACCTTGTGCTTAAAATTGAAGATACAATCTCTTCTGCGTCAAGCATGTTCTGGCTTGTAACGGCGCAGAGGATAGAATCAAAAAGCTTGTAGCTTGCCGTTGACTTTATGCCCATCTCAATCAATTCACGCTCGGCATACATTCCAGGCGATTTTTCGCTGTAAACAATAAGCGGAAAAATTGCGGTCTGTTCATCAAAAAGATATTCGCCTATAAAACAGCCGAGCTCAAAATTGTTTACGCCGATGTGCGTGTACGGCTTGTTTGTCGGAATTGCGTGGTCTATTAAGACTAGCGGGGTAGAAGAACCTGCAATTTTGTCAAGAATTTCAGCGGTTTCTTTTGTATCAGAAAATGAATAAATGACAATGCCGTCTGCACCTGTATAAGGCGCGGCAAAAAGCTGGCTTGAATTTTCGTCAAGCTCATGTACAGAAAGCGCTATTTTTTCCTCTTCACAAAAATCCATAGCACCTTCAAGCATTGAATTAAAAAATGAATGAGCAGTTTCCGGCAGATAAATTGCAATATGAAATTCGGGCGTTTCTGTCTGCAATTGAACTTGCTTTGTAAGCTTCATAACATAAGAAAGCGACATAAAAAGCGAATAAACTGCAACGCTTGAGAGGAATATAACTATCGAAAAAAGAACAAGTCTTTTTAGGTCAATTTTATTCATAACAGATAATTATGAAACTGATAATTAAATGACACAAAGCATGAATTATTCAACGTTTCATTATAAAGCTTAATGTGCATTGAAAAAAACTTCAACTTAAAAAATCAAAAGTTTTCCCGGCTAAATACAAAAAAGAAATCCGGTCAAAACAACTGTTCTGACCGGACAAGGGGAAAATGATCCTGTTTTTATTGGAGGAACAGGAAAAATGGTCTGTCTGAAAACTAAGGTTTAAGACAGGCCGTTATCTGAAAAACCGGCAAGATGATTCAGATAAATCAGACAGCTTGCCGAAATACAGATCAATTTTTGCTGTACGCGTTACTTGTAAAGCGGCGAAAGTGTATCGACAACTTTTGTATATTCCGCGTATGCTTTGTCATAAGCTGCAACATTTGCTGCAATCGGGTCTGCGTTCTTTGATTCGTCAAGCTTGATGTGCTCTGCACAAAGCTCTGCGATGTCGCATTTGCCGCTCTGGTTTTTAAGGCACCACAATGCCTGAACAGCACCGCCCAATGCGGCCGCTTCGTCCAAAGCTGGAACGCGGATTGGCAGATTCATTACATCAGCAGCAATCTGACGCCAGATTGGCGATTTTGAGCCGCCGCCAATCAGACGGATTTCGCGCGGCTTAAAGCCGAGCTTGCGGAATGCGTCAAGGCCGCCGCGCATTGCGAATACTGCCGATTCAAGAGAAGCGCGCGCAATGTTTGCTCTGTTTGTATTGGCTGATGTAAGTCCTGTGATGCTTGCGCGGCCGTTCGGCAGGTTCGGTGTTCTTTCGCCGTTAAAGAACGGAATAACCAGAACACCTTCAGAACCGCACGGAGCTTTTGCAGCTTCGCCGTCTAAGTCTTTAACGTCAAGTTCAAAAAGACCGCGGACAAATTCTGTTGCTACTGTGCAGTTCATTGTGCACAAAAGCGGCAGCCAACCGCCCGTACTTGAACAGAAACCGCTCAAACCGTTTGCAGGGTCTGCAATCGGCTTGTCTGAATATCCGTACAAAGTGCCGGAAGTTCCCATAGACATTGTCAAGAAGCCGTCAGCAACTGTACCAGTGCCTACGGCGCCCATCATGTTGTCGCCGCCACCGGCAGAAACCGGAATTCCTTCAGGAATGCCGTAAGCTTTGGCAGCTTCAGCTGAAACTTTTCCGGCCGGTGCGCTCGGTCCAATTAATTCCGGCAAAAGCCCTAAAAGTTTTGAATCTATGATGTCGCAGATTTTCTTTGACCATGTTCTGTTTTTAGAATCGAACAATGCCGTACCAGAGGCATCGCCGTATTCCATTACGTATTTTCCAGTAAGCTTCCAGTTAAGATAATCGTGTGGAAGCATGATATATGCAAGTTTTGCAAAGGCATCCGGCTTGTTGTCTTTAAGCCACAAGATTTTTGGGGCTGTAAAGCCAGGAAGCATCAAATTGCCCAAAAGGCTTACAACTTTTTTGTCTCCGCCCGCTTTTTTTGTGATATATTCACACTGTTTTGTTGTTGCTGTGTCGCACCAAAGCTTGATGTTGTACAAGGCTTTGCCGTCTTTATCAAGCGGAACAAAACCGTGCTGCTGACCAGAAACGCCGATGGCTTCGATTGTTTTTTTGTTTTCTGCGCTCAATTTGCTGAAACAGACTTCGAGCCCTTTGTCAAACCATTCGGTTTTCTGCTCGCGTGTTCCGTCTGCTTCTGAAATTAAATCCATCGGGCAGCTTGCTTTTTCGATAATTTCTTTTTTTTCATAGTCGTAAATTACGACTTTCATGCTCTGTGTTCCAAGATCAATTCCTGCTACTGTTTTCATATTTCCTCCAAATACTAATAGCATACGATGGTTATGAGCTTTTTTCAAATACTGAATTTTGATAAAATATGCCTATTATTGATATAATTGTCTTGACTAGAAGAAAAAGCAATTTTAACATAAACACAGATATTTGGAAGGAATATGCGCATAATAGACACTGTTTTTGTATACCGGCTTGCCCACGGTGAAAAACTCGCATGGCACGGCAGGTATCATGCACATAACGATAATGAATTTGAAGTTCACTACTTTATTGAAGGAAACGGCTCTTTTTTGGCGAATACTGCGCGGATTTCCATAGACAATAATGCGCTTTTTCTTGCGGGCCCGCACGAATTTCATTCGATTGTGCCGGAGCAGGTTACGCGCCCGCTGACTTATTACGCCGTTCTTTTTGAGCTTGATGAAAACGAAGACAAAGAAATATATCTTTTATTGACCAATATCTTGAAACACCGCACCATCAAGCATTATGCGCCGGAAGCAAGCCGTTTTCTTTTTGACGAGCTGCTCCGGCTTTCTGCTGCAAAACAGAAAGGGCTTGAAAAGTCGGCAGAATATCTGCTTTGCAGCCTGCTTTTCCGCTGGTATTCAGAAGATTCAGTTTCAATAAGCGAAAAAACTGCGGCGGCAGAACAGAAAAAATCTTCTTCGATTGTAAGCGACGGCATGAAATATTTTAAGGCAAATCTGCACAAGTCTGTAACGATTACGCATGTAGCCTATGAGCTTGGGCTTTCTGCCGAGCATTTTATCCGTGTTTTCCGAGAAGAAATGCACATGACGCCGTATCAATATTTTATGCGCCTTAGAACAGAAGCCGCCGCCGCCGAGCTTATTACGACAGATTTGTCAGTTGCCGAAATTGCCGAGCGTTATGCCTTTGAGAATCAGTTTCATTTTTCAAAAGTCTTCAAGCGCTGCACCGGCCTTGCGCCAACAGCTTACCGACATTGCTATATGCAGAAATAAATGGAAATAGAAGGGGAAGGCAAAACCCTTAATTCGGAAGCACGGTTTTTCCTTCCCCTTCAACCCCATCCTTTTCCGGCACCGCTTAGGGCTAACGCCCTAAGAACCCCCGGATTAATCTGTAATGATTGAGTTTGTTTACAAACTCTGCCGGTTTTGCGTTTCGCGTTAGGATTAATCTAAAAAAATAAAGAAAACTGGCGAAACGCGCAGTTTCCGCTTCGCGAAAACTGCTAAGCTTGAGCAAAAGCGGCACTTTTCGCCAAATAATCTGTAATTGTAGATTAAGCTGTTGCGAAAAGAGGCTCTAAGAACCCCGGGATGTAATCTTTTTATCGATTGAACTTCGCTCTTGTAGATTAATCCGGTCACTGAGCCTGTCGAAGTGCCCAAAGACCTGGGCTTTTACACAATATATGTCATTACCGTACCCGTTTAAAACTTCGTTTCGAATGACACGGCAATCTTACGGTAAGCAAAGTAAGTTTTAACTAGCAAAATTTGCAGGGTTTGCTGATGAAGATATTTTCGTAGATTCAGCCCAATCGCAAACCCGGCTTTCAAATTTCCGCCATTGTGAATCCGTTACAAGATTTGCCGATAGGCAAATCTTGGCCGTTTCGTCAGATAAACTTCAAGCTGTAGCTTAATCTAAAAGCGAAACGCCCAATCGCAAACCCGGTTGACAGATGAACCTTCCTCATTTACTCTGTAATAAGTTACAATTGTGTAACAGAGCTCTATGACATAGGTTTCGGATACTGTGGCAAAGTCTATGACATTGGTACAGGCTTGTATGACTACGGCTTCCGCGATTATTCGCCAGTTTCTGCAAGATTTACGACTGTTGACCCGATTAGAGACGGCTCTAACTGGTTCAGCTATGTTGTTAATGATCCTGTAAACTATGTAGATCCGTTTGGGTTAAGTTCAACTGATAGAAGTGGCTGGTCTAATGTAAAAAGTACTGTCAAAGGTTGGGGTGAATCAATAAAATCTGACCTTATCCAGACTTGTAACGATATAAAAGGAGTTGTTTCAAATGCATTGTCGAACACGAAAGCAATAGTTTCAAATTTTATGAATAATGCAGGAAAAGCCATAACTGCTTGGACAACCCAGGCTAAAGCATCTGTTAATAAAACTTGGAGCGATATTAGAGCTGTCGGAAATGATATGATAGAATCATTTTTCAAAGCTATAGTCAGAACTGGAGTAAATTTGCTTGGTGGAGATTCTACCAAAAATATTTACAATAGTGAGTTAAATGAAACTTTTAATGGTTTGCCGACCAAAGATGGAGATGACTACGGTGTGTCAGAAGGTCTGAAAAATGAAATTGGACAAACTTATGTACAAAAAAGTGAAATAAAATTAATAGATGTTCTTATTGCTGATTTAGGAGGGAAAAATTCTATTCTTGGTAATCATTATTTTGTTGATGTAAGAAAAAATCACGGTTTTTCAGATATGGAAACTGCTATAGGAAAATACGAAGCTACGGTAGTAGATGTGAATTTATCAGAAATAGATAAAACTGTTACTTTAAGAATTAATACTTATGATACTTTTGATTTTGATCCTCAGGTCGAAGAAAATAGACCCGGTTTTAATGAATTTGTAACTTGGTTAGCTAATCAGGCAGGGCTAGGCTCTCCTGTTACAATTATTGATGTAAACTATGAATTAACATTTAGATACACTACTGATGAAAAAGGAGCTAAAATATATAGCTATGTTGAATAAGAGATACATAATTAGTTTTATCTGTGTATTAGCAAGTCTGTTTATATACGCAGAATCAGGAACGTTAGGCCATTTTTTTGAGCAATCAGATCCGCACCATGAATATTATTTCAATAATAACGGAAAGAAAAATCGATATAGAATTCAAATGAAGTATCCTCATTATGCATTTTATATTGATGCAGATTCATGCAGATATTACGAGTGCTTTCCAAATTTTGAAATGGGAATTTCCAGAGAAGAAGGCTGCCCTAACTATCAGTCTATAAATTGTAGTGCATTGAGAATTTTTCCTGATATTATATTTAAAGATGAAAATCTTAAGGATATTTTTTCTATAAAAGGAATATCAAGAGATGAAGTCGGTTGTAATTATAATTGTTACGCAACAGACTGGAAAATCTATGAAAAAGGGCTTGTTCTTGATGTTTTATTGATAAATGATATTTGGGATAAAAATGAATTAAAAAAACTTAAAAGAGTTTATCTTGAACTTAAAGAAGATGGAAAATATTATGAAACTGAAAATGCAGAAAAACTTGGAAACCTAAGAAAAAGCTACTCTGCGTATGATTTTCTTGACAGAGGTGTTTCTACTTTTTATGACAATAATTTTACTTTTTTCGGATACAGTATATATAAAATGGGAAGCGGAAGAAATATAGAGAGCGTACTCATTTCTAATATATTTTATTATAATTCAACAAAAGACGGCATAGAATTCATAACACCCTACGGTTGCGGCTTTTTTGATTTTAAGACAGAATCTATGTCTTTAGTTCCAAAAGAGAAATATCTTGGAAAAGAATTCACTTATACGCCTTATTCTAAAGAAAACAAGAAGAATAAAGAGAAGAAAAAAATTATAACAGAAAATGATTTTGTTCTTCCTGATATAAAAGTTCCACTATATGGCTCTGATTTGGATAGCTATCAAAAAAGAAAACGAACTGAAATTAATCAAAAGAAAAAAGATGAGTTACTAAAAGCAGAACTGCTGGTAAAGTAGTCAGCTAAGAACGGCATTCCTAGCCTAATAAGAACGTCGTTCCTAGCTGGCTAGGAGCGGCATTCCTAGCTGAGCAGGAACGTCGTTCTTAGCTAAGTAAGACTGCCGTTCCTGGCTAAGCGTTTTTTCTCATTGTGAACAACACTCTCTTGTAAAAATACTTCTGTGGAACAGAAAATGTGTAAAAATTCCAAGAAAAGTATTGTCATTTTACAAAAATTCATTGACATTTGCATTAGTGACACGTTATGGATATTTTCAGACGGAACTACAGGTATATATGGTAGCAAACCAAAGACTGATAAAAATGGAAATCTTATAAAAGATAAAAATAATCAAAATATTGACATTATTGATTATACAAAACCAGGTCAATGGAATACTTTTATAGGGAGCGAATGAAAATGGAGAAAAAACGGATGTTAATAATTATTATGATTTGTATTTGTGGTTTATTATGTATAATTTTTTTGATGATAAACCATAAAGGGCAGCCAATTAATGCTAATGAAGGATTACGCTTAAGTGAAAATGAAATAATTGAATTATCAGAAAAAGCAAAAAAAGGGGATGGTGAAGCCGCTGTGTCGCTTGGAATTTACTATGAAGCAATAGAGAAAGATAGGGAAAAAGCCGCTGAATGGTTTAAGCTGGGAGCGGATAATGGCGATGCAGTATGCCAATGGAATTATGCTGGTTATTTGGAAGATACAAATAATATGGACGAAGCTGTTATTTATCTAAAAATGGCAGCGGAAAATGGAGAGGAATTCGCAAAAAGAAGATTAGAGAAACTGAAAATATCATATTAATGCTTATTTCTATCACTTATATATGGTTATTCCTATATGGATGTCAGCTGTTTATAAAAACTGAATGTTGGAGATGTTTTGAAGATGATTCAGATGATCATACTGTTGTACAGGGAAATGAAATAGAAGAATAATTAAAAAAACATTAAGAATATAACGCGAATTAGGAAACGTTTCTTTGATTATAAATAATAATAAAGTAGAAACAAAACAATTGATAAAACCTAATTATGACTATCTTGCAATGGATGAACCCTTTGTAACTATCGGAGAAATAAACTTTGAAACACAAATTTCTGAAAATTCGTCTATTGCTTTGGAGTATCAAATGTTTCTTAGTATTAAACAATTCGAAGGTGAAAAACCATGGGAATTTAAGGAGGTAATAACAATAAGATGAAATATATAGTTTATTTTATTTGTATTACAATTTTGTTATTTTCATGCAGTTATAAAAATGAATTGCATAAAGCAGAATCTATAAGGAACACTATTGATTATTCAGAAGGATTTCTTATATGTGAATCTAAAATAAATGAAGTTCTAAATATTTATAAATCTGCATCACAAAAGAACAGACATTCTTGGAATGGCGGATACAGTCAACAATGTAACTATATTAGATACTTATATTTCATTCATAATTTCTTTACTTGGGAACAATTCATTCAGAAAGAATTAGATGTATATGAACAATGGTTTTCTGAAAATCCAAATGATAAAAATCATTTATTTTATTATGGTCTACTTCTTTTGGTAACTGAAAGAGAAAAAGGAAAAGAAGTGCTTTCCGAAATTTATAATCCTATGTTTGAATATACTTTTGAAGCTTCTGCCGACATAACAGAAATAAAGAATTTTTTCAGCGGTCTGTTATTAGACAGACTTCCAAAGGAAAAATTTGAAGGGACTGTCTATGAAGAATTTTTTGATTATTCATTAGAAGAGATTGTAGGTATTATTATCGAATAATGAACAAAAAGATTATTCCGGCAGAAGCTTCGTTCTTTGTGCCGGTGGAAAAAGTGCTGTTTGACCACAGCAGAATGCGCAGAAGCCTTGAGACTGCGGCGGCAGGGTTTATCTGCATGACGGCATGTAGATACGTTATAAAAAGGAACGCCACATGCCCGAATGTTGCTTTGCAGGAGTGATCTGCACATAGACCGTCTTGAAATAAGCTAATGCGAAAAGAGCTTGTCTTTTTGTGCATAATTCAGTATTAAGTAGATACATAAGGAAGAAAACATGAAGTTTACAAACGGATTTTGGCTTGAAAAAGACGGTATAGAAGGAAATTACGCGGCAGAAGCTTACGAAGCTGAAAAAAAAGAAAACCAGCTTGTAATTTATGCGCCGGTGCGGCAGGTTAGAACGCGGGGCGACACGTTGAGTCTGCCGCTGCTTACAATCCGCTACAGCACGCCGATGAAAGATGTGCTAAAAGTAAGCATAAGCCATTTTGAAGGTGCGCTAGACAAAGAGCCGCATTTTGAGCTTTGTTCAGATGCCGCGGTTGTGCCTGAAATCAGCATAAACGATAAAGAAGCTTCTATAAAATCCGGGGCTTTGTCTGCTCATGTTCCGCTTAAAGCCGGCTGGTCTGTTCAGTTTAGAGGAAACGGCAGGCCGCTGACCAAAAACGAATGGAAATCTACGGCCTTTATGCGCGAGACAACCGAACCTGTGCAGCATCTGTTTTACAGCGGCGACAAGACATATATAAAGGAAGAACTTTCGCTTTCTGTGGGCGAAAACGTATACGGCTTTGGCGAGCGGTTCGGCGCTTTTATTAAAAACGGTCAGAGCATAGAAACCACAAACCAGGATGGCGGCACGGCCGGAGAGCAGTCTTATAAGACTGTGCCGTTCTATCTGACGAACAAAGGCTACGGTGTTTTTGTAAATTCAAGTGACAATGTAGCTTTTGAGGTTGCTACCGAAAAAGTTTCGCGCGTGCAGTTTTGCGTGCCGGGCGAAAAGCTTGAATATTTCATAATTTACGGCCCTTCGCCAAAAGAGATTATCAAAAAATACACTGCTTTGACCGGCAGACCTGCAATGGTTCCTGAATGGTCGTTGGGCTTGTGGCTTTCAACGTCTTTCACAACTTCTTATGATGAAAAAACAGTAATGTCGTTTATAGACGGCATGAAAGAACGGAATATTCCGCTTAGTGTGTTCCATTTTGACTGTTTCTGGATGAAAGGCTTCAACTGGTGCGATTTTACTTGGGATTTGGAGACTTTCCCTGACCCGAAAGGTCTGTTGAAACGGCTGCATGAGCGTGGTCTTAAAGTTTGCGTCTGGATAAATCCGTATATTGCGCAGCGTTCGCCTTTATTTGAAGAAGGCAAAAAGGGCGGTTATTTTATCAAAAAGAATGACGGTTCTGTCTGGCAGACTGATATGTGGCAGGCCGGCATGGCTATAGTTGATTTTACAAATCCAGAAGCTTGCCGCTGGTATGCTTCAAAGCTTGATGCGCTGGTCGATATGGGTGTCGACACATTTAAGACAGATTTCGGCGAGCGCATTCCGACGGACTGCGTATATTTTAACGGTGCAGACCCGCAGAAAATGCACAATTACTACACATATCTTTATAACAAATGCGTTTTTGACCTGCTTGAAAAGCGGTACGGCAAGGGCGAAGCCTGTCTTTTTGCACGCTCTGCAACTGCCGGTTCGCAGAAGTTTCCGCTGCATTGGGGCGGCGACTGTGAATCAACTTTTGAGGCTATGGCTGAAACGCTCCGCGGCGGGCTTTCGCTCGGCTTGTGCGGTTTTGGCTTCTGGAGTCACGATATAGGCGGTTTTGAAGGCAATCCTCCGCCTGCGCTTTTCAAAAGATGGCTGCAGTTCGGGCTTTTGTCGTCGCACAGCCGTCTGCACGGCAGCAACTCGTACAGAGTGCCGTGGTCAGTTGATGAAGAATCTGGCGACGTTGCACGTATCTTTACAAATATTAAGCTTAAGCTGAAACCTTATCTGCTTAAAATGGCAGAAGAAGCCTGTGCTTCTGGCGTGCCTGTGATCCGTGCAATGTTCCTTGAGTTCCCGGATGATCCGACATGCGCTTATCTTGACCGGCAGTATATGCTCGGCGATTCTCTGCTTGTAGCTCCTGTTTTTTCAGAAGACGGCACGGTTGAGTATTATCTGCCTAAAGGAAAGTGGGTGCATTATATCGATGGGCGCGAAATTGACTGCACTTCAGGCGGCAAATGGCTTACCGAAACTTACGGCTTTACAAGTCTGCCTTTGTGGAAGCGGCTTACCGGGGCTTCATCTGAACTTTAAAGCTTAATCTGGCAAAACTTGCAGCCTGGTTATTGTCGGGCTGTTGCAAGCCGGCACAAGCTGGTGCCTGTCATTTTCGGGCGTGACCCGGAAATCTGTCGTGTGGTGCGCACGATGTGCAGGTTGGCGCGCCAGGTTAATTCCATGTTTTCCAGATTTCAGGGCAGAAGCCTACGGTTGCATCAGTTCTGCCGTTGCGGACAATTGGCGTGCAAAGCAATGACTGGTCTTCTAAAAGTTTTTCGAGCTTGTCTTCATCTTCGAGATATGCAATTGAGGAGTAGTTTTTTGCTTTGCCGTTAATCAGCGCTTCTATGGCAGCGTCTTTGCTGCCAAGCCGGTGCGTCAGAGCCGCAAACACAGATTCAAGCTCGCTTTTGCTTATGCCTTTCTGTTTCAAGTCTATCTTTTGAACGCTTATGTGCCTTTCAGAAAACCAGCGTTCAGCTTTTTTTGTATCAAAGCACTTTGAAGTGCCAAAAATCTGAATATTCATGCTGACAATTTATCACTTGCATTGTTTTCAGTCCAGCTTGCTCTGATTAAATCTGAAAAGTTGGATTTCAAATATCTAATTTATGTCAATAATATCAAAAATAGGAAATTTCTCGTATAGACTTAATAGAGATTTGTTTATATTCTACAACAAGAATGTTTTTATGTTGCGAGGAGACTTTCCTGTGATAAAGAAATTAGCAACTGTGGCAATTTGGTGTTTGGGCTGTGTCGGGGCTGTATGTGTCAGTCTTTCAGTTAAAGACACAATGCGCTCACTTGCCACAAAAAAAGGTCTGGAGACTGGCGTCGCTGTTGCGGTAGGCGACCTTAGCAAAGACACACACAAGAATATAATTCTTGAAAACAGTTCAATAATTGTAGCGGAAAACTGCATGAAGTGGCAGTACATTCATCCGCGGGAAAATACATGGAACTGGAAAGATACAGACAGGCTTGTTGAATTTGCCGAAGAAAACGGAATAAGCGTTAAATTTCATACACTTTTCTGGCACAATCAGAATTCACCGTTTCTTTCTGAGCGGTGGAGCAGAGACAAGGCTTTGTCTGTAATGGATAATCACATATCAACGGTTATGGAGCGCTATAAGGGCAGAATCAAAGAGTACGATGTTGTAAACGAAGCTTTTGAGGACAACGGCTCTTTACGGAATACAATCTGGCTTAAAACAGTCGGAGAAGACTACATTGAGCACGCCTTTACAAAAGCTCATGAGTGTGATCCAGGTGCAAAGCTTTTCCTTAACGATTATTCCAATGAAACAATGGGGCAGACTAAGGCAGACGCCATGTTCAATTTTGTCAAAAAGCTGAAAGAAAAGGGCGTTCCGATTGACGGTGTTGGTTTCCAGCTGCATATTGATACGGCTTATGGTTTTGACGCGGAAAAAATCAGAAAAAACGTAAAGCGCTATGAAGAAATCGGGGTACTTGTATCTTTCAGCGAGGTTGACGTCCGTATTCCGCAAAGGAATTATGAGAATCATCTGGCAAAGCAGCAGAAGATTTACTGTGAATTATTGAAAATAGCTGTTGAAGAACCCAATGTTATAAACTTTATCACTTGGGGTTTTACAGACAGCCAGAGCTGGGTTCCATATACTTTTCCCGGCAAAGGTCATGCATTGCCGTATGACGAAAACTTGCAGCCGAAGCCTCTTTATGCCGAAATGCTGAAAGTGCTGAAGTAAGAACATCAAGTCTGGTGTCAAAAAAAGAGCCGTCCGCATTTTGCAGACGGCTTTATCTTTTAAGTGCAGACTTTATCGAACGGAGTTCTGTAAAAAATTTAAGAAACTCCTGACCACCAGCGTTTTGCATTAGATTTATCTATAATTTTAGAATCATCCGGCAAAACGTCCAAGTTTCGCTTTGCAAGTCTGAGGTTCTTAGGGCGTAGCCCTAAGCAGTGCCGGAAAAGGAAGGGGTTTAAGGGGAAGGGAAAACCTCGCTTCTGAGTAGGGGTTTTCCTTGCCCCTTTAAGCTATTTTTCGAAATCATCGTCTGGGAGAATTTCTGCTTCAATAGAGAGCGGCTTGTGCTTCCATTCAAGATAGATGCAGGCTGCCGAGCCGATGAGCAGCGCGATGCCGCCGAGCCTTATAAGAATTACGCCGATTTTTGCCGGTAGACAGAAGAGAATTACAGCCAGAACAATTGAAACAATCGCTTCGGTTGAGAACGAATGTGTCTCAAGATTTGCGGTCTTAAGCTGTGTAATATTGAAGATTTCAGCAATTGCAGAAAGAAAAAGATACACCGCAATAACATAAATCATCACAGTCCAGAGAATTCCTGCAAAGACCAACGGCAGCAGCACGGCAAGCGCGCCGAGAATAATGCTTGAAAAGCCTTTGACTGTCTCTACAGTGCAGAACGTGCTGTTAGGCAGCACATTCCGTACCGAAACAAGCGAATGCAGACCGTTGATTATGGCCGCAATGCCGAGCACGATTACGCTGACTTTAACGCACTCTGTCGGTGCAAGTATCATCATTATGCCGATTATTGCAGTCAAAGCTGCGAGCATCAAATAACTCTTTCTCATAGTAGCTCCTTTGCGTCTGTTTTATAAAACGCTCTGAAGGAATTGCGCAGTGCGTTCGTTTTTAGGTGAATTGAAAATCTCGTTTGGAGAACCTTCTTCAAGAAATTTGCCTTCGTACATAAAAATGAGCCTGTCCGCAACTTCGCGCGCAAAGCCCATCTCGTGTGTAACGCAAATCATGGTCATGCCGTCGCGTGCAAGCTTTTCCATAACGTTCAAGACTTCGTTTACCATTTCAGGGTCTAATGCCGAAGTCGGCTCGTCAAAAAGCATAACGTCCGGGTTCATGGCAAGCGCGCGCACAATGGCAATTCTCTGCTTCTGCCCGCCCGAAAGCGTAGAAGGGTAGGCATCAGCCTTGTCTGCAAGCCCAACCATGTCTAGCAGCTGCATGGCTTCGTCTTTTGCTTCATCTTTTGTCTTCAGCTTGAGCGTAAGCGGTGCAAGCGTTATGTTCTGCAACACGCTGAGGTGCGGAAAAAGGTTGAAGTGCTGAAAGACCATGCCCATTTTCTGCCGCAGCTTGTCTATGTCAGTTTTTTTGGCTGTCAAGTCTGTGCCTTCAAAGAAAATGCTTCCGCTGTCTGGCGTTTCAAGCAAGTTAAGGCAGCGCAAAAATGTGCTTTTGCCGGAACCTGAAGGCCCGATGATGACGACCCGCTCGTTTTTGTTTATCGTAGTTGAAACGCCTCTGATGACAGGCAATGTGCCGAAATTCTTTACTAGATTATTAACTTCTATCACTGCGCGCCATCCTTTTTTCAAAAATGCCGAAAAGCTTGGTCAAACCCAAAGTAAGGCACAGGTAGATTGCCGCGCACGTCAAAAGCGGAATCCATGCGTTGTAGGTTGCGTTCCTTATCATGTCGCCTGTCTTGGTCAGGTCTGTTACCGCGATAAAGCTTGCAACGGAAGTTTCCTTGATGAGCACGATAAATTCGCTTGTGTATGTCGGCAGCACAGCCTTTGCGGCTTGAGGCAGAATAATCTTCATGAGCGTCTGGCTGCGGCTAAGGCCGAGCGAGCGGCCGGCTTCAGTCTGACCGATGTCTACGCCTTGAATGCCGGCGCGGAAAATTTCAGTGCAGTATGCGCCTGAATTTATGCCGTAAGCGAGAATGGCGACCAAAAGGCGGTTAAGCCCGAGCGGTGCAAAAATGACAAAATAGAAAATCATCAGCTGGGTCGCAAGCGGAATGCCTCTTATGACCGTGGTGTAGACCGTAGCAATTGCCCTCAAAGTTTTGTGCTTCGATATTTTGAGCAGGGCAAAAATGCTTCCGAGTATTGTTCCTATTATAATTGCGCAGACCGCAATGAGAACAGTAATGCCAAGCCCCTGCAAAAGTAAAAGCCAGCGGTCCCCTACGATGATGGTGTCGACAAACGATTGAAACAAAGGTTTCCCCCGGAACTATTACTTTTTAGGCTTTCTTACGATGATGACCTGTTCAGATTCAAAATACGGTACAGAGAATGAAACATTCTTCTTGCGCTCTTCTGTAACAGACATGCCGGCTGCAATAAAGTCAATTGCGCCGGAAGAAAGTGCCGGAATAAGGCTGTCGAAATCCATGTTGACAACTTCGAGCTGCATTCCCTTGTCTTTTGCAATTCTTTCGCCAACTGAAATGTCAAAGCCTACAATGTCTTTGCCTTCAAGATATTCAAAAGGCGGAAATGTTGCGTTCGTTCCGAGCTTGAGAATTTTTCCGCTTTTCGGATTTTCTGATGCAGGAATCTGAACCTTGCCGTCAGACGGCATAAATGCGTTTACAAGCTTCTTGTATTCGCCTGTAGATTTAAGCTTGATAATTGTCGTGTTGATATCGTTGAGAAGTTCAAGATCGTCTTTTTTTACAGCGATTGCATATTCTTCTTTTGCGAATTTGTCTGTAACAATCATCAAATCGTCATTTCTTGAAACGATTTCTTTTGCAGGCAGTTCGTCAAGAACAACTGCATCAATTGCGCCGTTCTTGAGGTCAAGCGCAGCATCAATGCCGCTCTTAAAAGAAGAAAGCTTTGCATTCTTTACGTTTTCCTGAACATAAAGTTCGCCGGTTGTGCCCTGCTGAACTCCGATTCTCTTGCCGTCCAAGTCGGCAGCGCTTTTTATTACAACCTGTTCGCGGTTTCCGGCAGCAAAAATATTGGCTGCAAAAAGCAATGCAAGCCCAACTATTAAAATCTTTTTCATAATATCCCCCTCGAATTAATAATTCTCTGCTATTTTACTAAAAAACAGAAAACTTGTCATCTTATTTTAAATTTTTATCCGGTATTGCGCTTTTATCTATTATTAGATTGCCGTATCTAGGACGGCAAAAGCTCTGATTATGCTTACAGCTTTGATGCTTTCAGGCGTTTGGCGCAGAAAAAGAACCGCATTGACGGAACACAAAACTGCTTTTACACTGAAAACGATGAAATTAAGTAATATAGGCAACTGCAATATGTGATTCTATTGGTTCAAGTATTGATAAAATGTTTTATGGGGGATAGTGTTGAAAGAAAAATTATGGTTTTTAAGTTTTGTAATGTTTGCTTTGGGCATTTTGGTAATGCGCTTTTTCCCCATATTCTCAGATTTTTCCATGAGTATAAGCTTTTTGTTGTTGTGTGTTGGTTGCATTTTTGAAATTCCTGTACATTATGCAGGTTTTAAGGTACATACTCATGATAATTATTGGATACGGTGTACGGCTGCATTGGTTTTTATGATTTTGGGTTCAATTGCTTTCTTTGTGTTAGCAATTGCCTTCTTGCCATGTTTCGGATTGTAGACCATTTTGCTAATAAGGAAAAATCTGAATGAAAGAACAGCTGCTTTGTTAGATTGCTTCGTCACTACGTTCCTCGCAATGACGGTGCGGTTCGGCTGCACGAAAGCCGGAACAGCTCTTAGCGAGACACTTCCGGCTGGAGCAATTCTTGGCTTGTCGTGCAAAGACGCTACCGTCTGCCCGAAAATTTTTCAATCTGTTCGCCGAGAAGCGGAATAAGCTGTTTTTTGCGCGAAACGATGTCTTTGAGCATATAGACAGATTCTTCGCGCTTCGGAAAGCCGATTGACTGAAGAAACGCCGGATCGCCGGAAATTAGCATTACGCTTGTAAGGCGCGTAATGTCTGTAACCATAAGCGAGCAGAAAAGCGCTTTTGACGAGCGCCGCTCAATATCAAGCTCTTTGACGAATTCTTCTTTCCTTGTAACAAGCTCATCAGGGTTGTCAATTTCAATCTGGCTTACCGTAAAGTTGAAGCCGTCTTCCGTGTATTCTTTCATGTCCTGGTGGATTACTTCCGACGCGCTTCTTCCGCAAATCTGACCGGCGGCCTGTGCAATATCCATGCCGAGCTTGTCGATGTCAAGGTTCGTTACATTTGAAAGAAATTCCGCCGTTTCGCGGTCAATGTCCGTAGTCGTTGCGGAATGAAGCGTCAGCGTATCAGCCAGAATGCCCGAAAGCAGAATCGATGCAATTTCTTTTGAGATGGGCACGCGGTTTTCTCTGTAAAGGTTTGTGATAATCGTTGCGGTTGCGCCGACCGGCTTGTTGATGAACGTAATCGGGTCTCTTGTAGAAAGGTTGCCGAGCCTGTGGTGGTCGATTATCTCAAGAATCTTGTAGTTTTCTATGCCTTCAACGGCCTGCGTCTGCTCGTTGTGGTCAACAAGCGTAATGTCGATGTTCGCTTCCTGCAAGAGGTCGCCTTCTGAGATTGTGCCGATAACTTTTGCATCATCTGAAATTACGGGCAAAGTGCGGCTCGGTGACTGCGACAAATGGCTTTTTATGCGGCGCACAATGTCTGTAGCTTTTACCGGCTGAATCGTCCGGTCTGCCATCGCCGAGACAGGCGTGGCGTATACGCTGAGCATTGCGGTTGTTGCCGCGTCATAAGGGCTTATGAGCACAGAAACATTGTGCTTTTCAGCCTTTTCGCGCAATGCCTTGCTCATAATTGAGCCTGCCGACATAATCAGCGCCCTTATGCCTTTTTCGATGCAATATTCTTGAATGTCAGTTCTGTCGCCTGTGATGACGACTGAATTTTCGCTTGCCTGCATGTCGAGAATCTGCTTGAAAGACTCAAACTGAGAAGCCGCAACAAGTATGTCGCATTTAAAGATTTCGTCTTCGTTGAATGTAACGAGCGGCTGCGCGTTCAGAGTTTCCTGCATTAAAGAAATGCTCGTAATCAAGGCTGAAGAGCGTTCCGGGTCAAGAATTTTCAGAATGTTTTTAGAAAACGCGTTGTAATGCAAAAGCGAATGATAATGCCCTTCATCGTCAACTACTGGCAGCACTTTAGAGCTGCACGATTCCATTTTTGCGATGGCGTTCCACAGCGAAGTCTTGCAATTTACTGTATCGTTTGTGGGCGGCATGTAGTATTCAACTTTCGGCACAAGGTCTGGCACATATTCAGGCACCGGCACTTTAAAGCGGTTGAAAATATATTCTGTCTGCGGATTAATCTTGCCGGCACGCGCCGCAACGTATTCTTCGTGGCCCATATTCTTGCGCAAATCTGCCAGAGCCGCGGCAGACACTACTGAATCTGTATCAGGGTTTCTGTGACCGATTACATATACCCGTTTTTGTTTTGAACTCATAAATATCCTTATTGCAAATAATAAACAAAAAAATTATAGTCTTTGAATCAGTATATTGCAAATGGAATGTTTCTTCTATACCAAGCATTACACAAGAGCCTTCGTAGGCGGATTTTGAGAAGCAAAACATCCTGCAACCCCGAAGGGGTGAAGCCGTTTTGCGGAACGGAATCCGACGAGAGCAGGCTCTTGATTTGTTGTAAATCCTGTTTTATGGTTTTGAGCTGAAGCTTTGAAGGAGTGTTGTATATTATGATTTCACTTGTTGCTTTTTTGGGAAATTATGGCCGCGAATATGAAAAGACGCGCCACAATGCGGCTTGGATTTTTGAAGAAGCTCTGCCTTTTGCGTCAAAGCTGAACTGGCAGTCTAAATTCAAAGGGCAATATGCCGTGCTTGACCGCTCTGTAATTCAAGAAATGTCTGAAAGCATTTGCGGCAAACCGGTAAAAAGCACCGCCGCAGAAGAGGGCAAAGTCTATTTTTTAAAGCCCGAAACTTATATGAACCTTTCGGGCGAAAGCATCGGCGCGCTTGCAACTTTTTTTAAGATTAAGCCAGAAGAAATTCTCGTCATTCATGATGAGCTTGAGCTTGCGCCCGGCACGGTTAGCTTAAAATGGTCGGGCGGTCTTGGCGGGCACAACGGCTTGCGTTCTACAAAAGCAGTTCTCGGCACAGCTGATTTTTGGCGCATACGCATCGGCATCGGGCGGCCAGACCACAGCGACATTGCGGGCTACGTGCTTTCAGCTTTTTCAAGCGACGAGCAGATTATACTTTCGCAGATTTTTCCGCAATTAAGCTCGCTGCTGGTTCAGGTTTTGTGCAAGAACCCCGACACGCTCTTAAAAGACTGGCAAAAGAAAAAGCTCAACGCGTAAAATAAATCAAACAATATGGAAGGAGCAGACAATGAACAACAACAAAAAATGGTACGGATTCAACATGATTTGGCTTTTTTCGATGGGCGACCGCAAGAAAGTTGTGCCGTCTGAAATTGTGATAAACGAAAAAGAGCTTGATTTTATCGCCGGTATGGGCTGCAACTTTATACGCGTGCCCACCGATTACCGCTTTTGGACGCATAACTTTGACTATGAAAACCGCGACGAGGCCATGCTCAAAAGACTTGACGCGTGTATCGATGCTGTTGTCTCAAGAGGAATGCACTGTTCCTTAAACGTGCACAGAGCGCCGGGCTATTGCATTAACGGCGCGGAGCTTGAAAAGCACAACTTGTGGCAAGACCAAATTGCTCAAGACGCTTTTGTTTCGCTGTGGAAATTCTTGGCCGAGCGCTATTCAAGCTATGGCGCAGACCAACTCAGCTTTGACTTGCTCAACGAGCCGCCGAACATCGGCCAGTACGGCATGACGCGCGATATACACGAAAAGCTCATGCGCCGCACTGCCGCGGTCATCCGCTCTGTGACAAAAGACCGGCAGATTATTTTAGACGGTCTTTGCGGCGGCAACGAAGCTATGCCCGAGCTTGCCGATTTGGGCGTAATCCACAGCACGCGCGGCTATCAGCCGATGGCAGTTACGCATTATCAGGCTGCTTGGTGCCCGGCTGCACAAACCGGAAAAGAGCCGGTCTATCCCGGCACTGAATGGGAAGGCAAAATCTGGGACAGAAACACGCTCCTTGAGCATTATGCGCCGTGGAAGGCTTTGTCTGACAAAGGCGTTTCTGTTCATGTGGGCGAATTCGGCTGCTACGACAAGACAGACCACGCTACGGCAATGAACTGGTTCAACGACCTTTTTTCAGTTTACCGTGAATTGGGCTGGGGCTTCTCGCTCTGGAACTTCATCGGTGAATTCGGCATTATCGGCCACAACAGGCCGGGCACAATCTGGGAAACAATCAACGGCTTTAAGGTTGACCGCGAGCTCTACGATTTAATCAAAGAATATATGAAGTGACTTACTATGCTCCTCATATTTACGGGCTTGTAATTAGGCTGGTTCACAAAGGTCAAGGTCAGCGGCGCACATAAGCCGCCGGTTTTGCTACGAAAAAACGGCACTTTTCGCCGATAGGACTTTGTCCGTAGATAGAGCTATTGTGAAAAGAAAAACTGCTCCTCATGCCTTGACATTCAGAGTGATTGTGTTATCTTTTATATTGTAAAAGTTTTTATGCAAGCGCTTATGAGGAGACAGGCGTGAAAAAGTATGTTCTTTTTGTATTGATATATTTCTTTGTATTAGCTTTAATTATCTCATGCGGTGGTGGCGGTGGCGGTTCTGTTTCTTTTTCCGGCTCAAATCAGCTGCACAATGGCGGTGATGCGGGCGGCTGGGGCAGCGGTAACACGACTGGCGGTGGCTTAGGCGGCGGCACACCAAGCTCTCTTTCTACTGAAGCAGGCACTTTCACGCCATGCAATGACATTGAATGGTCAAAAATCACACTTACAATAACTGTAACTTCTGACGGTGCAACTACAACCTATACATTTGACAGCAGCGAAAAGGACGCTATCGCAGAACTTTTAATCTCTCTAAAAAAAGGTGATGTTGTATCAGTTTCTGCAGAAATAGAAATGCAGGACGGTTCAGAGAACCGAGTTTCATCTGCCGGCCCTACAACGATAGGAATAGGTGATAATCACATTTCTATACCGACGCCATATAAGTTTACTTGTGCTTCTGAAATGGCTGCAAATATGTATGAGGAAGCCTATATTGCAGCCAGTCTTCTTCCAGTGCCATCACCAGAAACAAGTTTTTCTGGTGGTGTTGGCTTATCTGGAATCTGTACAGTAAACGAAGTTGCGTCAAAACTGCCTGAAGCAACAGCACCAGGTTTTAAATTTGATCACTGGATAACGCAGGATGGGCAGATATATACACCTGGAGTTACAAGAGGCGATGTTGTTATTTCGCCTGTTTTTAAGCCAGACTATACATGTGATTATTCTGATTTGGTAAATGAAATACTGATAACAAATCAACAAGAGTTCAACGACTTGATGAACACCCACAATGATGAAGATTTTGACGGAAAGGAGATAGCTCTTAACTGTAATGTATCAACATCGAAGATTTTCACTAATATTACAAATGGCTTTAATGGATATTTCAATGGAAATGGAAAAACTGTAACACTTCAGAATATTACTTGCATTGAATCAGGTAGTTCTTCTTATGCAGGCCTTTTTGCAAAAACAAGTGATGATGCTTATATAATTTCTGTAAAAGTTGCAGGGCAGATAAATGCGAGCACATCAAATACAGACAGTTATGTTGGCGGCATTGCAGGATATAACAATGGTATGATTTTGAATTGTGCTAATACCGCAAATATATCAGGCAATCTAAGACATACAGGCGGTATTGCAGGATATAACTATAATGGAATTTATTACTGTTATAATACAGGCAGCATATCAAGCCAAGGAACTTTTCAACCGGTTGTTGGCGGTATTGCAGGATATTCTGATGGAAATATTGAACAATGCTACAATACAGGTACAATAACATGTAATACTGCTACTGCATCGAGAGCTGGTGGTATTGCAGGTTATGTTGGTGCGAGCGGTAGTAATGCAGATATTATATATTGTTACAATACAGGGTTATTAAATGGCGGTAGTACCTCTGGTTCTTTATGTGGCGGATCATTAGCAGCTGGCATTGGATCTACAGTAGGTTTTTATTATAACCAGCAAGGTTCTATACCAATAGATGGTTTAGGCAATATTACTGATGGAGACTTTATGACCAACGCAGATAATCTCGTTACAGCATTTCCAACTTATTGGGAGCACAAGGCAGGAGAACCGTATCCAACTCTTAAAAATGTGCCATACTAAAATCTTGTGCATTATCCGCTAACTTTTTGCGGTGTTAATTCATGCAGAAACAACGCATGAGCTGTAGACAGAAACGCCGTTTTTTTTCTATATTAATATGTGAATTATTCGGTATAAATTTGATTTTTTAGAGAAAGTCAGAGTGAGAAAGATTTGCTACAGAGGTTTTTTATGAACAAACGTTATGAAATTCTCTTGGGTGAAAAAGAAGACGACGAAAAGAAAAAACAGTCAGAAGAAAAAGAAGCCGGCGCAGACGTATTGTCTGCCAAGTTTTTGAAGACACGTCAGATAATTCTTTCTGGCGAAATCAATAAGGAACTTGCAGAAAAGATTGCACGCCAGCTGCTCATTCTTGAAGCTGATTCTGATGAGCCAATCCGTCTTTTCATTGATTCACCTGGAGGAGATGCGGATGCAGGTTATGCAATTTTTGACATGATCCGCTTTATAAATGCACCTGTAATTACAATCGGTATGGGCTTGATTGCAAGTGCTGCTTCAATTGTTCTGCTTGCTGCTCCAAAAGAGAGACGTTTCGGTATGCCGAACAGCCGCTATCTCATTCATCAGCCGATGAGCGGGATGCAGGGCGTGACAACGGAAATCGAAATTCATGCGCAGGAACTTGAGAAAATGCGCGTAAAGATTAACGAGATGATTGCAGCTGAAACAGGCAAATCTGTAGAGGATGTTGCAAAAGATACTGACCGCGATTATTGGCTTAACGCAGAAGAGGCAAAAAAATACGGTCTAATCAGTAAAATCTGCAAAACCCGCAAAGATATAGAATAGGCGCTTTAAGCTTGTGCTGTAAAAACAGATTTTGAGGGCTGGCGCAGGGAAGTCATAGAGAGGTGTCTTCCCACTAAATTTAGTTTCAAAAGTGCATAATTTATGATAAAATGCACTTATGATAACGGAATTGACTTCGGAATTGACAGATGAAATTATCTATGCAATGGAAAATCAGAGCGGGGCATTTGTCTTTGATTCCATTGATGGAGTAATTTTGCCGGAATCTGAAGTTGTTTCGTCAGAGGGAAACCGTTATTACAAGCTGCCTGTGTGGAATTCTGCAAGCGGGTTTCGCATGATGGAGCATTTTGTTGCTTCGCTGAAGAATCCGCATGTATGTGAAGAATTGCGCTCGATATTGAAAAGCGGCAATGGAGTTTTCCGCAAATTCAAAAATGTTCTGAAAGAGCATCCAGACGTTGAGCGTCTGTGGTTTTCTTTTAAAGAGCATGAAATGAATCAGGTAATCTTAAGCTGGTTTGACGACTTAAGAGAACTTTGGGGCTTGGAACGGCTTGAGCTTGAACCTGAAGAGAATGAAGACGAGCTTCTGCATGATGACTTTTTGTTCAGACTTGCGGCGGCTTCAGGTGAACAGGCTGAAAAAACATGTGAAGAAGAGCTGTTAAAAGAATTTGAAGACTTTTACGGAACAGATTTGGGCGGTGTTCTGTCAGAACAATGGAAAAAAGTCAATGATTCTTCAAAGGGTTTTCGGACTGTTGTGTTTTGTGAAACCGTATCAGGAGAGCCTGTAGGTTTAGCAGCAGGTTTTAAAACTAGTGCAGATTCTTCTGTCATAATGATTTCGGTGCTGTTTGTTATTCCTCGTTTTCGGGGGTTGGGGCTTGGAAAAGAACTGCTTGAGTTTTTGCTGGAACAGTTTAGAGACGGCACTGTTAAGTCGGTGGCTGTTTCCTGTTCAATAATTCCCGATTTTTTCAAGAAGATTCTTGAAAGAGAGGGTTTTTCTCAGCTTGGTTCTGTATTTTTGTTGAGAGTGCCTTTAGAGCACTAAGTTATGCCTGCCGGAATTACAGCAGGTTGTTCATTTTTTTGAGGCGCTTTGTTATGCGCAGTTTTATAGGAGTATTAAATGTCTAGAAATGAATTTTCAATTAATGCTGAACAGATTTCATCTTTGCTTCAGGAAACAGTGAACCGGATTAAATCAGAAGAAGATCCGTTGGAAATGAATGAGCTTAAAAAGATTTTTAAAGCAAATGTTCCGCTTACAATGAGGACTTATGTTGCGGCTTATTTTGCAAAACAGCTTTCAGGCGGTTACCGCGGCGGCTACCACAGACGTGAACGCACACCGCGCCATATGCGTTATCAAGATTCTAATTATTCTTCACGCAGTTCTTCTCTTTCAGGAGAAGGTCACACAGGTGATGCTCTTGCACCGAGAACACCTGCACCAAGGGCACAGATTGCAGAAGAATTTGCACAGACCGTATTCGTAAGCGTTGGCCGCAACCGCCATGTTTTTGCAAGAGAACTTGTAGGGCTTTTTGCCTCTGTCGGCGGCGTTGCCCGCGAGCGCATCGGCGACATCCGTGTCTGCGACAATTATTCGTTCGTAACGCTTTTTGCAGAAGATGCCGACAGCGCAATCCAAAACCTCGACGGTATCGAGTACCGCGGTAGGAAATTGAGCGTAAGCTATTCACGCCGCAAAGAATCATATACACCTGCAACAGAAGGCCAGGAAGTTACAGCTGAAACAGAAGCCGTAGAAAGCGCACCAGTTGCAGAAACCGAAACAGCAGAAAGCGCAGAATAATGGATCAGTTCGAAAACTCGGTTAGTTTTCGAACTGATCAGCAATTTTTCAGGCTTACGCCTTGCAAAATTGCGATTTTCTAAGGTTCGTGTTCGGAGAACTTAAGTTTCCGAACACGTCTAATTGCAGCGTTTTTAATGGAACGGCTGTCCAATTTGGATTTGGACAGCCGTTTTTGTTTTAACTGATTATGCTAAAAGGAATTGAAATGGAAAAGATTTTGCATGTTCAGACAGGCATCCTTGATGTAAACACCTACATTCTGAAGCTGAACGAAAAGCAGGCTGCCGTAATAGACCCGGGCGGAGACGCTGACGAGATTATTGCGCTGCTGAAAAAGCACGGTCTTGAGACGTCTGATTGCATTCTCACTCATGCGCATTTTGACCATATCGGCGCGGCAGACGAGCTTTTGAAGGCTTTTCCGCAATGTAAGTTCTACGCCCATAAAGCAGAAGCGCCTTATCTTGGCAAAAACTTAAAAGAAAAGCAGAGCAATGCCTTTGGCACGGGCGGCCTTGCCTTTTATATTATGGGCAGCCTGCCGGAGTCTGTGCGCGAGCCTGATGTGCTGCTTGAAGGCGGCGAAACGCTGTTTGAAGATTCTGAAAATTTTACAGGCGGCTTTAAAGTGCTGCATACTCCGGGGCACAGCGCCGGCTCAATCTGCCTTTATTGCGCCGCCGAAAAGCTGCTCATTTCTGGCGACACAATGTTTGCAGGCTCTTGCGGCAGAACAGACTTAACAGGCGGCAGCCCCGAAGAGATGAAATCAAGCCTTAAAAAGCTCGCCGCTCTTCCGGCTGAAACTGTAGTTTTGCCCGGCCACGGCGGCTCAACCACAATTGCCGATTTTCCGTTCGAGTATTTTGCGTAATTTTTTGGCTGCTTATTCGTCAGTCTTGAGTTCAGTTGCTTATTATGAACAATATATCTCGTCACTCTGTGGCGAGGTTACTTATTTACGTTTTCTTGCAATATTATAAACTTCATTATCAGCTCGTGCAGAAATGACAAGAATGTACATTTCATGTGTTTTTTCATCTTCCACAAGTTTATAAACAACTCTGATGCCGATGTCCATGTATTTGATTTTAAGAAGCCCTGTTAAATTATTGTTGCTTTTATTCCCTAAAGGCTTGCCATATCCGCCTTCATTTTGAGGTTTGGGGTTTGTAGAAACTTTCAGAATTCCTTTTAAGACGATTTTTCTTATTGAGCCGTCAAGTTTAGCTAATTCCGCTTCTGCAAGCGGATGGTACTTGATTTTCCATTCCATTATTTATCCCAGATTAACTTCAACATCATCCAAATCTGAAGAAGAAAGCCCGAATTTTTTCATCAAATCTTCATGCTTGGTGTATTCCACTTTTTCGTTGAGGCGTTTATCAGCTTCAGCCGCAAGAATAGCATCTTCGTATTCTTCCATCATTTGCTGATATTTTTGAGGGCTCATCAAAATACATTCTGGAACATTATTTTTTACAACAATCTTTGTTCCATATTTTTTTACATCTGAAAATATTTTATTTGCCTGTCCTTTGTTAAACTGGCTTATTGGAATTATCGAATCAAGAATATTGACTGTATTTAGAGCATCCATTGTCAGCCTCCTATACATACAATATATGCAAGGATTTATTTGTTGTCAAATTTGTTGTAGGTTTAAGCGCACTTCCGGCTGAAACAGTAGTTCTGCCCGGCCACGGCGGCTCAACCACAATCGCCGATTTTCCGTTCGAGTATTTTGCGTAAAGGCAGAGCTGGTGAGCATAGTAGCGGCTTTAGCTTTAATTAGTTGTCAATTTTCATCAGTTATATATCCAAATTCCGGTGTATTCTTTGATGATTTCAAGCTTTCTTTGGATTATGTCGTTTTTCATTGAATCACCGAAAAAGCCGCCCATTATTCTTCCGGCTTCTTCGTAATTGCTGAATTTATAATCAGTTTCGATTATGTGCTCTGTAAAGCCGTTATCTACAAGCGCGTGATAAAACTGAGAAAGCTTTTCACCGGGCGGGTTTGCAGAATCAACATTTGTTCCCATCGTTTCAATAAAAATGACTTTAGCTGCTCGTTTTTTAGTTTCATCAATGAGCATTTGAATAGTTTGCTTTCTGGTTTCGTTATCTTGAACTACTAAATGCCCAAAGCTCCAGCCTTCGATTATTATGTCAAATTTATTTTCAAGCGTGCTTATCTGCTTGTTGTCGATAATCGAATATTCGATTTTATTTGCCCATTTAGACAAATTAAGCTTTGCCTTATCAATCATGTGCTGCGAATTATCGAATGCGTAAACTTTTTGCGCCTTATCAACATAGTTTTTAGTAACTCTGCCGGTGCCGATGCCAAATTCGCCGACAATTTTATTTTCCCATTGAATGTTGCTGTTTAGAAACTTATAAAGATTGTTATTATAATCTTCGTGATTCACTAATTCGTCATACAAGTCTGCATAACTTTGATAAACTTCAAACATGCCTGGCATAGTTTCTCCTTTTGCCCTGATGCGGGCATCTATTATCAATTGATGTTCCGCAACAGCTTTAATTATGCGGCTCTAAATATACAAACTCATATTCCAGAGGATTTACATAACCTAAACGCTGGGCAAGGCGGTCAGATTCTATGTTTTTTTTGTCGCAGGCCCAGATAGGTTTTATGCTCATTTTTTCAAGCTCCTGGATTGTCCTGAGGCAGAGTGCATAGGCAAAGCCGCGGTTACGGTATTCTTCGAAGGTGTAAATGCCCATTTCTGCATAGCCGCCCGACATAAAAGCGCCTTCACTTTCGGCGCAAACCTTGCCATTGTCTACAGCATAAAAACCCCAGGCTTTTTTAAAGAATTCTTCAATTGAGCCATAATTCTGAACATGCCATTCTTTATAACCTTCCGGCACTGTGGCGTAAAATTCTTTTGTGTATGGAAACTGATAAATATCTACCTTGCAGGGTTTTTTCTGTTCTTTTTTTCTTTCTATGTACTCAAGGCGTGGAAATGGTTTTGCAATACCTTTAAGTGGACATGTGCCTTTGCGCTCCGGCACCCAGATTACCTGCATCCAGGTTGTTTTTACCAGCTCACCTAAAACTTCATCAATCCAAGGAAGATCGGCATTGTCAGTAACATAAATCCAGCTCATCTCGAGCCTGCAGATTGCTTTTGTCGGGGCGTTTGCATCATCAACATAAGCTTTGCCCGGCATTTTTCCTTCAAAATAGCAGCTCAGTGCAGACCAGTTTGGCTGATGCTTTTTGTAGAGCGGCTTGATTAAATCCTTTTTTTCTTCGGGTAATTGTGTGAACATAAACTCTCCTTTGCGATTTACCACATAATATTAATCTTATAGGAAACAGGGCATTCTGTTTGCAGACGTTGAACCTTATAGCCTTTTCCGTCAAAAAATTTAATTACTTCATCAATATAGTATTTTTTGTCATAAGTGTAATGGCAATAAGTATTTTCACCCATATGTTTCTTTACTTCGATGCCTTTGCGAATCTGTTCAATCTGATCTTTAGTTTCTTTAAGAGCTTTATCAAACTGCTTTTCGTGAATTGTTTTGTTTCTTTTTTCTTCTATGCTGTTCATTGATACTCTCCATATATTAGCAAGAATTTGTCATTGTCGGGCGAGACCCGACAATCTTTCTGTTCTTAATTATTGATAGATTCCCGCGTCAAGCGCGCTTCCGCCAGAAACTGTAGTTTTGCCCGGTCACGGCGGCAGCACAACAATCGCCGATTTTCCATTTGGGTATTTTTAAGATTTCTAATCTTCGCAATAAACAGTTGCAGATTCAAAATTTCCATTATTATCAAACTTTACAGCCAATACCCAAACTGTTAAAAAGCCCTCTGATTTTAGCCAATACTCAACTTCATTGTCTTTGATTCTTCCTGGAAATTTGGGTTTTCCGAGTAAATCAAATATTTCTGATTGTTTTGGTTTTTCGGCGTTTAGTTTTTCAATAAGTGAATCTGTCATGTAGTAGCGGTTTCTTTCTTTTAGCCATTGTTCTTGATTAAATGGAATCTGCTTGCGTGTGCATGAGAAAAACAGACAGCAAATGACTACTAATAACATTATTAGTTCTTTTTTCATTTTTCTCTCCTTATAGCTTAAAACCATGGGGTTGGATTTATTACTTCTCCATTATATCTCATTCTAATGCTTAATACCATTCCAGAATCTCCGCCGCCAAGCATTGTTGCTAGATAAGTTCCTTTATTTATTTTATCGCCGAGTGCTAAATCTGGATTGATTTTCATCAATCCAATATATTCTATCTCCAATTCTTCTGTTTTTACTATGATAGATAGATTTGCATCTCCATAATAGTTTGTGGGGTAATCAATTTTGGTGATTACACCATCCAATGCAGAACAAAATTTGCGTATGCTATAATATGGATATGATACATAATCTCTAAAATATTTTTCCCCAGTAAAAGGGTTTTGTGCTTCTCCAAACATATCGGTTATTTTTATTATATCAGGAGTTATGTCTTCTCTTGTTGTCTCCATAATCACTGATTGTGCATCAGCCATTATGTTCTTCGATATGTATGTATTAATATCTCTTTCAGTCTTGCTTGTGGTACATGATATAAATATAAGACTCAAAGCTGTTATAGCGAATATTTTTTCCATTTTTCTCTCCTCTTGTACTAAGAGAATAACGCCTGCTTTTAGCGAAAAAGCTGCTCTAAAAGATCGGAGAGAGTGATCTCAATCTTTTAAATTCCTATATTTTCAAATATATTATCTGTAGTTCTTCGTAAGAATCCTTTTGTATTCGGTCATATTCATATGCTAAATTGCCGTTTGTATAAATTGTTAAAGTGTCATTTTCAATTTTAAATTCTATTTGACTAGCCCCGCGGCATCTGAATACTTCATCATTATTGATAAACAACCGTGCGTATTCTGGGTCTGAAACGGAATTCGTTATATATGATCTGATACTATATTTCTTTGAAAGAGTAACTTCTTCTTCTTGAATTAATGTTTTGGTGGATAAGTGTTGTGTGGACGCACACCCAAAAAGAAAGCTTATGATGCATAATAGCAAAAGCCATAAAGAAATGTTTTTCGTTTTCATTTTTCTCTCCTTGTAGCTTGATGTGGGTGTCTTGCCCCTAACGGTTGGTCAGGCTTTCAGAAATGCTGAAGCAGTTGTCGCCGATGTGCTCGATGCGGCGAATCTCTAATAAAAAGGCAGCCATAAAAGTCGCCCGTTAAGTTCTCCAGTTTGGGTTGGAGCGTACCTAGTTTAAGTTTTCCGCTTAGGATAAGAATGCCCCAAACGATTAAAATATAGCATCAAGAAATTGTGCGGTCAAGGAAATTCAATAAATTGCAAAATTGACTTGCACTGGTTTCAGCTTCTTATTCGTCTGACATGAGCTCGGTTGTGTATTTGTAAACAACAACGGTGTTTGCAATTTTATCGTGCAGGGCTTGCCGCTTGGGCGATGAATTGATTTTGCCGTTTGCATAATCTTTGTCTTTCGGTGATGACATAGGAACAAAATATATGAATCCGTTTATCGCCGTAAGAATACCGACATACTTTCTGTGATAGGTTCGTTTTTGAGGTTTATTCTGCATCACATGAGACTCGATATATTCATCGCTTACTATGTAAAAAATGTTATCATCTGTCATGTGAATCTCCAATGCGGCTAGTTAAGGCTCGCTATGCTTAAAGTCTTGTCTCAGCCGTTTTGCAGATTGCAAACAAGTTTTAATCTGCAATAAAAAAGGCGACTATAAAAGTCGCCCGTTAAGTTCTCCAGTTTGGGTCGGAGCGTACCCAGTTTAAGTTTTCCACTTAGGGCAGGAATGATCCCAACAACTAAAATATAGCATCAATAGACTGAGCGGTCAAGGAAATTCAGTAAACTGCAAAGTCAATTCTGGTAAGCTGTAAGTTTAAGTATCAAATCCAATTTTTCTGCTTGTGTTTTCTTCCAGCTTCTCTTTTTGACAATATTCTTCGATTTTTTTCATAGAACTTCGTTTGCCAGTCAAAACCTCATTCATCGTTGCCTTGCGAACAACATTATCAATTTCAGCGCCGCTAAGAGCATATCTTTTAGCAAGATGTTCAACGTCTTGATTGTTTAACCATTTGACTTTGTTCTTCCAGATTTTCTTTTTTGTTTCCAGATTCGGTTTGTCAAACTTTATCTTAAACAAAAAACGGCGTTCAAATGCTTCGTCAAAGTTGTCAGCGATGTTTGTTGTTGCAACAACAATTCCTTCCTGTTTTTCCAGATAATCAAGTAATACAGACTGAATATGATTTTCATCAATTTCTGATCCTTGAGAAGGCCGTGCAATTCTGCGCCCAAAAAGCGCATCAGCTTCATTAAATAAAAGAATAGGAATTCCCTCGTCTCTGGCTTTTGCTTGTCTGCACAAACGGCTGTATTTATCAAAAAGAGCAGACAAATTCCGTTCTGTTCCTCCATGCCAGCAACTTATTACAGAGCCAATATCAATATGATAAATTGCTCTGTTTGTCTTTTTTGCTATTTGATACACAGTTTCTGTTTTTCCTGTGCCGCTGGCACCGTGCAACATAACACATACACCCTTTGACAAGGATTTTTCTTCTAAGCGTGCCTGTATTGTACATAAATGGTCTTCGCTCAAGTATTGTGTAAACGATTCAACTTCACGCTTTATGGATTCTATGTAATACATTTCTTTTTCAATTATGTCAGCTGGATATATAAGATTCTTATCTTTTACGCGAAGTCCTTGAACTAATAAATGTTCATCGTTCTTCACTACTGCGTTTACTACACCTTCGGGAATTCGATAAAACTTTGACATTGAATCAGAATTATCTGCTATATCAGAGTCAATGAATCCCTTTTCTTCCAAAGAATCAAACTCATCCCGAAATTCAAGGAAACGAAGAGGAGTTGTGTCTGCATTGGCAGCAAGAATCCCGATATTCACTGGTCTTTCATTCCAATCAAAATAGCATATAAAAATAAAAGTAAATAATGCGGCTTCACTAGTTTCAAGGCTGAAAAACCTTTTAACTCTTTTGAAAGCTATGTCAAATTCAATGTCATTGGTAGCTGTAAAACAGTTCTTTCTTAGATGGGTAAAAACCACTAACAAATTGTTCATAATTCTGTTCATGCTGCCATAGATATCTGTCATTATCCGAAAACTCCTTTAGCGTATGGAATGTATTTTCCTAAAATTCTTCTGAATGTGTTCTATAATATTCAGGAATATTGCCTTTTGTGTCTTTTTCAGATGAAAGCCTTTTGAAGTCATTATCTTGCAGCATCCAGTTATAGATTTTAGGATTTGTGTTGGAAGCAGCATAATGAAGTACATTTCGTCCGTCGTCATCATGATTATCCCAAGCTGCATGATAATAGCGAAGCATTTGGATGATGTCTGGATTCGGATTGACTTTTGCGGCCATCATCATAGCGGACATTCCGTCGCTGTCAATTGTGTTTGGATCATATCCTGCAAGAATAAGGGCTTCTAGGATTTCTGCATTTCCATTGCTGCATGCATACATGACATGCTCTTCCTTCATTTTCCGAAGGTATATGTTAAGCACATCTGGCGATGCACCACATTCTAAAACTCTCTCGAAGCATGTAGAACCATCATTGCTTGTGTCTGAAGTTGAAAATGCGGAGCTAATATAATGAACTACGTCTGTGGATTCATTATAAGCCGCCATGTGGAAAAGGTTGTCTCCGTTTTTAGTTTTAGCCCTAATATTTGCACCGGCATCTATTAGTGCAACTAAGACATCGGAATTGATTTGCCATGCCGCTGCACTAAGTAATGCCGTAAGACCGTCGTCGTCGCAATCTTCAGTGTCAAAGCCTTGTTTTATGAGATACTTTACGATTTCTGGGTTTGGATTAAACCCTGCAGCAATGATTAGAAGTGTTGTCCCATCGTTACAAGTGACATTGATATTTGCCCCTGCCTTTATGAAAGCTTCTATTACTTCTGGATTGTCAGTTTCTTTTGCAGCCACAAATATAGGAGTTTCGCCATATTTGTTTACTGCTTCAATATCTAGGCCTTTTGAAATAAAAAAGCGGACAGTTTCTGGATGATCGGACATAGCAGCAAAATGCAGCAGGGAGTTTTCGTCTTCATCCTTGTAATTTAGGTCATAGCCATAATCTAAAACATGCTGAATTAATTCAGTGCTCGAAGATTCAACTATTGCCTGCTTCAAGAGCTTGTTTCTTGAAGCAGGCTCGTTGGAATCTTTTGCAAGCATGTCAAATAATTCTGTATTTGCCGATTTTAGTGCATAGTCAATTGCGTTTGTGTTTTGCATCATCTGCATTCCTCATCTTCCTCCTGTTCTTGAACAGTTGTTTCTGTGGGTTGTTGCGTTTCAACTTCTTCTTGCAGCAGCTCGATGCTGTTTGATTGAGCTTTTCTGTCTCTTAGAGCTGCAATAGCTGTTGCAGTTGTAATTGTTAGTAATACTCCCGATATCAGGCCCAGAGCGAATCCGAATCTAAGCATAATAGGCTTCTCCTTTCCATATGTGATATTCTTTCAATCTTGCATCATGCTCAATATCTGTGAATTTGTATCGTTTCAGATGAGTCAGATGATATGTCCTGCAGTATGGACAGCGGTAACTGCGTTGCGGGATGTCGTTTTGTCCGCATCTGTAGCGTTCCCGGTGGCGAGAGTAACGATTCTTAATGTTGCCTGCCTCTCTTTGTGACAAGCAGATTTTGCCAGTGACTTCACAGGTCATATTGGTGTCGTGCATATAGGTGTGTGCCTCCAAAATGCAAAATGGATTTTTTCGAAAATGATGTGCTGAAATCAGATGTCTACTGCTTTCAGCACATCCTGATGCATTAAACATCTTCAGTGTTGCTACTACTTGGCTTGATGCGCGACAAAACAGAGGGTTGGTTGTAGATTCTGCCTGTAAGAACACTGTCAAGGGCAGGGGATTCTTCAAGAAGTGATTGAGCCTGTCTCTCGAGGTAATCTGAATTCTCAATCAAGTCAACGGCCGTTGGAATTACTGCCCCGACGGCACCGACCTCTGCCCAGGCGCGGATTTTTTTTGCGTCGTCAGGGTCCAAAAGCCCCCCATGCTCAAGAAAAATGGAGCCTGCATAAGCGAAGATTGAACAGGCTGTTGCTAACGCCTGCCCTTTTCTGACCTTGTCTTTAGTCATTTTATTACTCCTTTAAGCTTTCCGTATAGAATTGGGGAAGCTTTCATCTGGATTCATATTACAACCAAAGTGATTAAAAGGCAAGTGTTATCTGATATTTTTAAGTAAATATTAGTAAAAAATGATGAATATTATAAATAATTGGTAATATAGTGAATACTAGGCAAAAAATTCGAATTTTGCTAAAGTAAGTATGGACTAATGATACCTTTCCTTTTATACTGATAAATATGAAAAGATGGCGACGAGACGAAAAGACAGGTGATACTGTTTTAGAGAAATTTCTAGAAAATTATAAACTTACGAAGGAAGAAGGCGCAAAAGCTTTAAATACAAATCCAAGGGGTCTTGATAATATTATCAAGGACATAAATGAAGCAGATGAATCATTTATAGAAAAGTTTTGTCATTTGTCTGGTTACAATTATTATGACATATTTGAAATAGATTCTATAAAAATCACAGAAGCTTTTGATAAGGTAAATCAGTTTCAAAAAAGCTTTTTAGCCAAGAAGCCTGGTTTGGATTATTCAATTTTCAGCATAATACACAAGCCGGTTATTAGTCTTTTAGGTGATATATTCGCAGATAAGGCTTCCTGTTTCAAAGATACGATTCCTCAAATTTCGTTTGTGCAGAATAGTCATTTACCGGTATATGTTTTTTCTGATAAAGACGCTTGTGGTTTAAATGATGAGCGAAATCCGCTAGTGATAACTCCTAAGGATGGAAATTACTTTGAACCAGTATTAGCATTTGATCCAGAATATATTAGATCATGCACTGTAGCCGAGTATGACAATAAAACTGAATATCCTGCTAACTCTGTTATTATTTTAAAAAGCTCTTTTTCTCTGTTAAAAAATTGTATATTGTTGTTTCTTCCAGATATTGTCTATGATGATGATTCAGGAAAAATTGCAAATGATTCGTTGTCGATATTTGTTAATTATATACTATATTCAGATATTATAGTTCTGTTTGATGCAATAACACGATTACTAACAATTTCTGAAACTCCATTGGTTCAATACTTATTGGATAATTTAGATTGTCACAAGGAGTTGCTTTTTGTTGCCACAAAAAAAGACTTAAAGACTGAACTGGCAAACGATGATGGTTATATAAATAAACAGAAGGATATTGAAAAAAAGGAAGAGAAAACAGAAAAAGCTTATAATGCTTATGATAAAGCATATAGTTTCAAACCGATTGACTCTGCCCAAAAAGATTCTATTCAGGAAAAGATATTCTTTTATGATTATAATGACCAAGGGAAGTTTGTTTATAAATTAAATGAATTAAGTGTTTCTCGTGCCAAATCAGTAATAAACAATATAGACTCTATAAATGATAATTGCGATATAGTGCAAAGTTGTGAAGTTATACCGGAATCAAAGAATCTTGATAGTGTTTTAAAAGAAGAGGTCTATAAAGGACTAAAAGTTTCCTTTGGTGTTGCAAGCGAAGTGAATGAAATAGAAAAAATATTGAAAAAACCTAAAATTAAGTTAGGAAAAATAGGATTAAGGTCTTTTATTATTTTTCTACAGATTTATTCATCAAATATTTTGAAAAGCAAACTGCAATTAGTGTTGTCCGACGAATTATTAACAAAGATATTACCGGAATGTAATTTATATTTGGGAAACTTGATTTTGCCAATGATACGAGAAAGAAAAAACTTTTCAAAAGGAACTTCTGAAACATGGGCAAAAATTATCAGCAAAAAGATTAAAAATACTATAGATAGTGAATATTTCAAAAGTTTTATTTTTATAATAGAACGGAAAATCACTTTTGATACGAGGTATTTATATGACAGAAGAGGAAATTAGAGAAGAATTTGATAAATTAAAAAACAAAGAGTACGGAGATGATGCTATTCGCGTCGCTTTGGAAAAAGAGGGATATGTAAATAAATTATCTGAAAAAGGATCCCTTGCAAAGGAAAAGGAAAATATAAGTAACTTCTTCAATATGCTTAAAGATAACGGTAAAGACGGATTTGAATTATCCAAATCTGCTTTGCCAATAATAATAGGTACGTTAATTTATGTAATTAGTCCAATAGATTTGGTGTCAGACTTAATTCCCTTTCTTGGCTTGCTTGATGATACTGCTATTGTGGCAGCGGCGGCGGCAACTGGTATTATTGCAGATGAAATAGCACGATATAAAGATATAAAGAATGGAAGAAGGGAAAAGAAAAATAATATCGGTTAGCATTTGAATCTATAAATTCTGCAAAATTTCCGAAAAAAATTGATTAATTCCTTTTCTCAATTAATTCACTTAATATTTCTTATATCTATGTATTTTCTTCCTTCCTCAATGATGGTCTTGAGATCTTCAAGATTTTATCCAGAAAAATTATCTTGTTAAGAAGTTCGGTTAACATCCCTTCGTAATTAATAAAATAAATGAAAATAATTAGCCTGTGTTTATCTATTAAAATATAGTATAAATATAAAAATACTAGTAAATTATGATAATTAGAATAAAACACTTGCTTTTTTCCGTTGCTGTGTGGTAGATTGTATGCAGAAGTAAAACTCTGGAGTATTGAGTAAATATAAGGAGAATTGAATGAGAAAAATATCATATGAGGATGTAATGGCATTTTTAGATAACAAGCAGGGGGCTTGTAATATAAAACCTTCAGCAATTGCCGATGATTCTGATGAAATTATGAGAAAGATTAATCTTATAGATGAATTCTCGAATCTCATTCAGAACATTAAAAACATGATAAAAATGATCAAAGCATATTGCAGTAAACGTTATACAAAAATTCCTAAGCAGACATTAATGTCTGTTTGCTTTGCACTTTTTTATGTTTTTTGTCCTGTTGATTTGATTCCTGATACTATGCCAATTATCGGATATGTAGACGACGTGGCTGTCGTTGAATTCGTTCTTAAATCAACTAATAAAGATATTGAAGATTATATTGAATGGGAAAAAACTCAATAAAATGAACGAGGTTTCAAAAAATTATTGGTGCAATGTCTGCAAAAGATTAAAAAGACTTGCAAGACTTGTGCTTGATATCTCGGTGCCAGCAGCCGTAGTAGCGAGTGTTAATACGGCTTGTTATGTTATAAATGAAAAACTTCATGATTTGTATATAAATACAATTGTGAATTCTCTGATAACTTTAGCATTAAATATTGCAGGTATGCTAATTGCTATTATTGCTCCGTATGGATTTATTATTTCAATGTATATAGCTGCGGTATTATTCCTTTGTTCCATAGTTTTTTTTGTAATTCGATTGATTCGTTATTTTAAAAACTATGGAAGAACTGCTTTTCATATTGGAAAAAGCATTGTGGTTGCTAAAAGTGTCAGTATTGGAATCGAAAGTTATGTTTATCAACAGTTTCCTGTTATCGCATTTACATATGCTGGAATAGATATTGCGGCTAAATATTTGCCTTCGTTAAAGCAGATGCCATCCCTTAACAGGACTATTGAATTGTTTATTCATATTTTTTGGAAAAGTCTTTTAATTTATGTCCTTGTTATTGCTTTATATACGATAGGTGTTTATTGGATTGTGAAACCAGCTTTGTTAAAAAGCTTTGTTGGGTTGAAATTGTATGAAGTGTATTTTTTCCCTTTATACCAATTTATGTTGTTTATAAAACAACAGGAGTTTTTGTGATGTCAAATAGTTTGCGTCCGCCGCGATATGGAGAACAAATTCCTTTACTGTGTTTGAAATGCAATAAAATGTTCATTGGGCCGAACCCGCATGGTTTAAGAATAGAAAAAATCTTTAAGAATCAAAAAAAGACACAATGCCCTGAATGTGGAAGCAAAAAGGTTGTTCCGAATCCATATTTACATTGGTAAAAAATGTCATTATCGGACTTGCTTGATTTTAGCATCATAACTTCAAGCAAACTTCGTCGCGAATAAACCTGCCGTACTGATGATTATTTACTATCAGCCCTTTATCCGTTGGTCAAAATTTCGGAAATGCTGAAACAGTTGTCGCCGATGTGCTCGATGCGGCGGACCATGTCGATGTACAGAAGCTCAGATTTGACGTCTGCGCCGCTTTCAAGACGCTTTCTTGCCACTTTCTTCAAGT
>JAEEGH010001989.1_pt1 | contig 56837 bp, 56 predicted proteins | sample 9134181 | NCBI WGS metagenome assembly JAEEGH01 (sample SAMN16246544, study PRJNA631951) | gut metagenome | biome: gut microbiome; feature: rumen; material: DP-attached | host: Bos | place: Iran: Karaj | collected 2018-10 | reverse complement strand
CATGTATTAGGCCTGCCGCCAGCGTTCAATCTGAGCCATGATCAAACTCTTCATTTTAAGTTCTTTTCATGACCTGCTTCTCACTGACTTTCAATTTCTTTGACGTGTCACTGATTACTCAGGTTTTATTTTTTTCGCCCTCGCTCTCAGTGCCCACACAGATTGTCTTTACTGTTTTGTTAAAGAACTTCACGTTTTTGCCGTGACAACGAGTGCATATAATACCAACTTTTTTTTTCTTTGCAATACCTTTTTGTGATTTTTTTTAACTTTTAGATCATATGCACAAAATACAATCAAATTTTATAGAATAATGGTGTTTCGACCCGAAATCCCACAGTCAAATTTTGAGTTCATTTAATGATGAAAATTTAAATTTTTTAAATAACTCGAGTTGTTCAGCGTAATCTGGAATATTAGTATCGGTCATGAAGGCGATCTTTTCAGATTTTACATCGCATTCTATCTTGTCTTTCAGAAGAAATTTCACTCGGTTTGCTATAGCAATCCCCGAATCAATACATCTGACATGAGTAAGTGTTTTTTCAATTTCAGCTTTCAACCAAGGAAAGTGTGTACATCCGAGCACTACAACGTCTATTTGGCCATTTCCTTTAAACTGGCACAATACTTTGGCAACCTCATCTGTCACATCGACATTTTTATGTAATTTTAATTCTGCAAGCCTTACAAGTTCGGAACTTCCAAGTTTTTCCACATAACAATCCTTGGCATAGTCTTCTATCAGCATATCTGTGTATTTTCGTGAAACTGTTGCCGGAGTTGCCAGCAACCCTATATATTTAGTTTTAGAAATCTGTGCAGCCGGCTTTATTGCAGGAACCACCCCAACGATTGGAATTTTTATAGAAGATCGCAATGTCGGCAATACAACTGTACTTGCAGTGTTGCAGGCTACTACAATTATGTCAATCCTATAAAGCTCTAGCAACCTCTTGATTACGGCACTGCAACGCTCTATAACCTTATCCTCCGGCAATATCCCGTAAGGGAAATATTTGTTATCAAATGCGTATATCGTGTTAACATTGGCAAGTAGTTTGTCCACCTCTGTAAACACCGACAATCCGCCAATTCCAGAATCAAAATATAAAACCGTACAACCATCCATGCTTTGTTAATCTCTTATAATTAAACAAAACCCAAAATGCTCTACCAGGATCTTATCGGAACAATATTATGGGGCATATTCATACCCGTTAACAAAGTTCCTCTAGCCAAACCAGATAAAAAAAAGATCCACCAGGCAGAGTGGATCTTATAGAACATCAACTGCAAATACAAATTAATAATTTAACTCAAAGCCAACAGCAAGTGTTGTTTCTGGAGTTTTATAACCTTTTGCGTATTCATATTTTTTGTTAAAAATATTATCAATTTTACCATTAACCTTAAAGAAATCTGTAACGTTGTATGCAACGGCCGCATTCCAAATACTGTATCCGCCTAGGTAGCTAGCATCTTTTGTATTGGTATATCTTTTCGATGTAGCCAAAAACGTTAATGACAAATCAAAATCATTAATGCTTCCCCAAGCCACCCATTTGAAGTTTCTTCTTGCAATGTATGGAACATCTCTAGATGCGACGCGATCCCTAGGAGACTTCCAATCCGCAGATACAAGGTTGTGGATCGATAACAGATCAAATGTAGTTTCTAATTCAATGCCACTTATTTTGGCTTTATCGAGATTTTCATACTTAGAAAGCATTAGATCATAATTAATCTTATCCCGGTAATTTGATACATAACCTGTCACCTTCCACTGGAACATCTCCCAGTCAGCTTGCAGCGACAACTCTACACTATTGGATTTCTCAGGTTCGAGCCTTGGATTTCCACCATCACCCCAGGCGCTTTTAGGATAATACAACTCTATAAAAGCAGGAGCTCTGAAGGAAGATCCGTGAGTCAAAGAAACTTTATATGCATCTAAAAATCTGTAGCCAGCACCTACACTATAAGTAAAATGTCCGCCATATTGGTTGTTATGATCATAACGACCGGAACCTTCAAACATGAAATTATCATAATCTACCTGTACCGAGGTAAATCCCGCCCAGTTCTTGATCAGGTTTTCCTCCGCCTCTATCGGTGAATAATATGATTTTGAACCAGATTTCAGTTCATTGCTGTTGTAATCAATACCTGCACCCCAAGTTACGTAATCACCTAATGCCAGTTCATTAGCCCAGGTCGCATTTACAGTTCTAACAAGAATTGGAGTATTTGCAGAACGCTCTTCCTTGTATGGATTTTTTTGGATCTGTTGATAATCATCGGTCTTCTGATAATTCAGGGTTAAATAACTTTTGAAAGTATCTGTAATAAACTTTGTTCCCAATTCATAGGAAAAATTTTCAAAGAAATTTCCATCGTATTCATGATAAAAATCCCCAGAACCATCAAACTCTGACTCTGCTCTATTCCAACTGAAATTGGCGAATACCTGGAAAGGATTGTCAAAATTATACTGATAATCAATCATGAAATTTGAATTTTGATATCCGTGATGATCACTGTCGTTCACGCCCTCAATTGGATGAACATTGTATCCCTTTTCTTTTTCTGTTCCTGCGGCAATTTTAATTTCCTGCTGCTCAGAAATAGCCCATTTTGCAGAAGTTGAAACCTGTCTGTTCTTGTAGGAACCGTACTGTCCCTTTAAATTCAATTTTGATTCATCAAACCCTGGTCTTGTAATTATATTGATTATTGCAGCAGAAGCCTGGGAACCGTATACAGTAGCTTTAGCACCTCGAATATATTCGACTCTTTCTATCTGATTTACAGGAAGAATATTTATCTGATATCCGCCATTGTACGCAGAATTTATTCTGACTCCGTTAATTAAAATTAGAGTATCCTTGTCGCTTCCACCTCTCACTTTTACGGAAGAAGCCTGACCTCTACCTCCGCTGACAGCAACTTCGACACCAGGCAATAATTTCACCACATCAACAAAATTGGTAAGTTGCATTTTTCTAATTTGTTCCTGTGTAACAACCACAGTAGGAGACAAAGTAGCAATAACAGGTTCTTCAAACCTGGAATCCGAAACAATGATAGTATCTTCTTTTTGAATTTCAGAAGCAAAAGCCAACGAAGGCAACAGCATTGTTGCCAAGAATTTTAATTTTTGCATTTTTTATCCTAAATTAAATCGCGTAATACAGATAACAATATGCATTCAAGGCAAGTCTTCGGACTTAAGGATCTAACCAATTTGTACGACTTCCCAATAAAAGATCAGTGTCATATGTACAAACCGTACCTACCACCGCTGCGCGTCAGTTTTGGATTTTGACCAAATTCCTTTTTAATTTTTAAATAAAGTACAGATAATTTAAAAAGCCCAAAATGCATTTGGATTATATAATAATAGCGGTAAATCTCAAATATTAAGAAAAATTTGATTTGTAGCTTGACTTGCAAGAGAAAACAAGGTGGCAATTCCGATGTATAAATTGCATACAAAGAAAGGGGCACAAGTCCCCTTTAATAAAAAATAACGACAAATTAATCAGAAAAATCACTCTTCCATATAATGTTCAGGCATTGGAAGCTGTGCAACTCCTGTATCCACTGCTGCCTGAGCTACGGCCCTGGCAACACGTTTCAACAAACGCGGATCCATAGGTTTAGGAATCATATAATCCTTACCAAATTCTAAATGATCTATCTCAGCTGCCTCGACAACCTTTTGAGGAACAGGTTCCTGAGCTAACATCCTGATAGCATTCATAGCAGCCTTCATCATTTCCACGTTGATACATTTCGCTCTTACATCCAAAGTACCTCTGAAGAGGAAAGGAAAACAAATTACATTATTGATTTGATTTGGATAGTCAGAGCGACCGGTTGCCATAATAATGTCAGGCCTTACTCTCTTAACAAGTTCAGGTGAAACCTCAGGTTCCGGATTGGAGCACGCAAATATAATAGCATTAGGAGCCATCTGCATAACCTCGTCCTCTGAAACTAAATTAGGTCCTGAAACACCAACCAAAATATCTGCTCCAGTCAAAGCTTCTTTTAACGTTTTAGGGCCTGAATCATTGATAAAACGAGGTTTTTCACCATTCAAATCATCTCGTTCTGATCTGATAACACCATGCCGGTCACACATAAACAGGTTCTCTTTCTTAAGACCGCAAGCCAGCAGAAGATCCATACAAGCAACACCGGCAGCACCAGCACCCACACACACAACCCTGGCCTCTTCAATCTTTTTACCTTGAATCTGACAGGCATTAAGCATTCCTGAGCACGTTACAATTGCTGTTCCATGCTGATCATCATGGAACACTGGAACATTACATCTCTTAATCAGTTCTCTTTCTATGATAAAACATTCAGGAGCTTTTATATCCTCTAAATTGATTCCACCAAATGAATCTGCAATATTCTCAACAGTATTGATAAATTCATCCACTGTTTTATGCTTTACTTCTATGTCCACAGCATCAATATTGGCAAATTTTTTGAACAGAAAAGCTTTTCCCTCCATTACCGGCTTGGACGCAAGAGGACCTAAGTTGCCGAGACCCAAAATTGCAGTTCCATTTGAAATTATCGCAACACTATTTCCCTTGGAGGTATATTTGTAAGCATTATCCGGATCTTTGGCTATCTGTCTCACCGGTTCTGCCACACCTGGACTATAAGCCAATGACAAATCATGAGCTGTTTCAGCAGGTTTTGTCAATGCAACAGCTATCTTTCCAGGTGGATTTTGGTGATATTTAAGTGATTCTTCGTATAGTTCGTCATGAGACATAGTATTTTCCTTTCTGTTATTCTCTCCAGATCATTGCTGATCCGACAATAAACCAAGTATAACCAAAAGTATATTAAAAATATTATCTCAAAAACTAAAGATACTAAACACTTTTTAGAATTCATTAGATATTTTTATGGAATACACTGCATGAGCGTTTTATAGGATTTTACACACACAAAAAAAAACGGCCACGATAAAAACATGGCCGTCTCTTTCGCTTTCAACAGAAGAAAATTATTTCTTCTTTGTGAAGATAGCAAAATGCTTGTTAAACTTCTCTACGCGTCCACCTGTATCAACAATCTTTTGTTTACCGGTGAAGAAAGGATGACAAACAGAACAAACATCAACAGTGATGTCATGACATAATGTGGAACGAGTTTCAAACTCATTACCGCAAGAGCATTTAACTTTAATTGTCTTATACTCTGGGTGAATATTTTCTTTCATTTAGGAAACCTCAATTTAGGCCGTGTCGCTATCAAACCCGAAGTCGGACACCACACGTAATTAAACTAACAAACCGCCGCATCGTGCAGCTCACGCATAATATAACCACTTATCAATTTGTGCAAGATCTATTTTTTTATTTGGTTATTTTTTAAACATTTTTTGTTCATTGCTTAAATCTGACTGTATAGTTTTGCATAAGAATCTTTAAATTTCTGCTGGCTGTATTTTTTAGAACCTGCTATAGCATGCTTTGCCATTTTATTTCTTAACTCTTCGTCATCCATCAAACAGCACAGTTTTTCCTCAAAATTTTCTTCATTGCTGTTAACAGGTAAAATAAAACCGTTACATTCATTATCTATTATTTCAGAATATTGTTCACTCGTATTGTAAACCACAGGAACCAATCCATTCTGCATTGCACCCAATAAAAACGGATCTATTGTATCCACAAATTCTGCTGCTGATATATATATCGATGCCGTGTTATAGCATGACTCAAGTTGTGAAAAGTTCTCAAAAATTATATTTTTGGAAGTAAGAATTTTCTTTTTGTATTCAGAATAGGAAACTCCCTTTCCAATGATTCGAAGTACCCACCCTATATACTTTGGGGTCGCCTGAATTCTAGTCCAGATATCAATAATTCTTTTGAGATTCAGCCTTGTTTCATCAAAAATACCGATAACAGCAATTTCATTCAGCTTAATTCTCTTAACAAATTCTTCCGGAAAATATCTCTTATAGGGAACACATGGGGATATCACCTGATACTCATTACCTGAAATTTCCCTCTGTAAAATCCTTTCCATTTCAGGAACAAAACATTCCGAACTGATAATTACACGATCAGAAGAAGAAAAAATAGCATGATACATACTCTGAATTTTATCAGCCGCTGATTTACGGTTTGAATTCAGCATCAGCAATCTTTTCAACAATAAAATTTTCCCTTTGAGTGAAACTTGTCTCATTTTTCGCAAACAGTAGGAAAATGTGTAATTCAGAAGAAGAGAATACGGTTTGCTGTGGCAGGTGGTTATAATTATGCAATCACTCCTATTCGCAGCCTTTCTGAACAAATTAAGAGAATCTGCTCCGCACTGATGAATATGTATAATTTTTATTCTGTATTTAGAAATAAACAATGCTAATTCTTCAACCGTAGAGTCCTTCCTTACATGAAAACACTCTGTCGGATTGAAATAAAAATTGTTCTTGTGTTCATTATCAGTCTGGTAAGAATTTCTGTTGTAGGCATTGAAAAAATGAAAATCACTTCCTCGAAGAAGTTGCAGAAGCGTAATACAGTAATTCTCTACCAGCCCCCCATTTGCAGCGGTATAGGTAAGTAAATTATCGGTATACAAAAGTATATTGGTCTGCATACACTACCAGATTTTGTTAAAATTTTCGGAATTCAGGACCTTTGGATCTCTGTAATATTCAAGTAGTTTTGCATATTTCAGATAACCGTTGACAGCAGAACTGAGACTTACAGTAAACCCGTCAATTCCATCTAAAAAACCAAGCCCGAAAATATAGTGTCGTATAAAAGAATTTATACCATGCAACACCGGACTGAAGCTGTTTGCCTTTTTTCCCTTTTCATACATAATTTTGGCACTGCGTGTTGAAAAATTCCTACCAGGTTTTGCAAACAGCTCACCTAGATTTTTAAAAGAGTAGTGAATAATATCACCATGTAAAATCTTATAATTTTTAGTCTCAACATATGAGTGTTGCTTCACTTCCTTGAACCGTGCCTTCGTACGATTGTAAAGTCTTACACATACATCAGGATACCATCCTGAATGCTTGATCCATCTGCTACCAATATAGTTTCTACGAGGAAATCCAAATGCATCATATTTGGTTGATTTCAAATCCAGGCTTTTAATTTCAGCTATCATTTCCGGAGTCAATCTTTCATCCGCATCAAGGCTTAGGATCCAATCACTAGAAGCATCATTCAGTGCAAAATTTTTCTGAAAACCATCACCGAGATATTCCTGAACAATTACTTTCGCTCCAAGTTCTGCTGCTATTTCCCTTGTTTGATCAGACGAATTTGAATCAACCACTATTATTTCATCGCATACGGTCTGCATATTCTCAATACAATCTCTGATGTTATTCTGCTCATTTAATGTTATTACAATACCTGTTATACTCATTCCGTTTCCTTATTCAGTTTCTCGTAGAGTTCCTCGTACTTCTGAGCCATCGACTCTGGGCTGAAATTAGCCATATTCCTTTTTGCATTGGAGGCCAAATCGCGGGCCAATTCAGGCTCGGATGCCAGCTTAATTATTGCGCCAGCCAACTGTTCACTGTTTCCATTTTCTATCAGTAAGCCGGTCTCATTATTCTTAACGATATCCGGAATTCCATCTACGTCAGAAGCGATCACAGGAACACCATAATCCATCACATCAAGCAAGACAGATCCCAACCCTTCATTACGTGATGGGAAAACAAAAAGATCAAATATTTTTAGGTAATCACCAACGTTTTTATGAAAGCCAAGCCATATGACATTGTGCAGATCTGCACTTTCTTTTTTTAGAATCTCCTCATCAATCCCTGCTCCCAATAACAAAAATATTATATTGGGATGTTCAGATTGTAGTTTTCTTGCAGCGTCAATGATTACTCTCTGTCCCTTGTGACGATCAACATATGCACCAATATGTCCAACCACATAATAATCCCTATATTGTTCTTTAAGTTTTTGTGCTTCATGCTCATCATAATTCATATGGGCCAGTGCACTATTTATGGTAACAATCCGCTGCATTCCCCTCTTTGTCAGATAATCTGCAATTGAAGATGAAATTGCCACCACGGCGCTTGCGGTTTTATAACAAAGATTGGTAAAGAAGGAATTCTTTATCGGTTGAGGTACCCTTCTTGTAATAAGATACGGTGTTCTGTGAATAACCTTTTCAAGATAAGCCCAATGCACCGCCTTCCCCTCATGCGCCTGAACAAAATCGGCATTTATACCAGAGAAATGCCCGCCACATCTACCGGACACTTCAACTATAGTAAGATTCTTTACATCGCGAAGGTGTTCAATCAGCGGAGAATTCTTTCTGCACACCAAATACTGAACATCGGTCCTGGATTCTAAATATCTGATTAAAAGTTCAGTCTGACGCTCTCCGCCCCTGAACCCTTTTGCTAAATTTACATGACAAATTCTAAGCACCAGTATTCCTTCCTAGTATATCTGCTCCTTATTTAATTATCAAAAAAGTACTACAATAATGCAATAATTATTGAGATAATTGACCGCATAACCGTTGATATTAACTTGTTAATGAGAAACTCAAATCAAAACAGCTTCAAAAAAGCAATCCACTGTAGCAATCAACCTGGAACCAATGTTTAACAATATTCTCTTTTAACGTTCTTTTATATACATAGAGTATGGTATAATCCAATGGTCCTAGTCGTTTTATTCACTAGAAAACCTGATAATGAGTAAAATAAGAAACATGAAAATACTAGAAAAGATTCTCAATTTAATCTTAAGAAAAAACAAGAAAGTAGATCAAGACGCTCCAACAATAAGTATCATGAAAGGCTATAAGCTTATGTGGCCGTTCATCAAAAAATATTTGTGGTTAACAATTCTTGGTATTATTTTGACCGTGCCAGTTGGAACACTTGATGCCCTTATCGCACTGTTTCTAAAGCCGTTCATGGATAACGTTATGGTTGACAAGCAGGAAGAGTTAGCCTCCAACGTTCCATTTATTATCGTAGGATTTGTAATTGTTCAAGGTATTTTTATTTACACTTCTACTCTTGTGAATTCCTATGTTGCCGGAAAAATAACCTATGATCTGAAAAGAAGACTATATATCAAGCTATTGAAAATGGATTGTGGATTCTTCGATAAGAATGACTCTGGTATGATCATATTCAGATTTTACAATGATGCAGAAATGGCAACTAATGGCTTGATCAATAATTTCAAACTATTTCTTACAAAATTTCTCTCAACACTGTCCCTTGTTTGCGTGCTTATTTACAATTCGTGGCAGCTGTCCTGCGCGGCAATTGGCGTGCTACTATTCCTAATAATACCTCTACGCATAGTAAGAAAAAGAATAAACATAATAATGAAAAAAACCGTTATGGAAGGAGCTTTCATCTTAACCTTATATAACGAAACATCAGCAGGAAACAGAATTATCCGGTCGTTCACTCTTGAAGACACAATGATGTCTAAATTCAAGTATTCCGCCAAATTTCTGTTCGGTATGGGTATGAAAATGGTCAGAGACACAAATTGGCTGTCACCAATGATGCATGTAGTTAGCGCAATCGGTGTTGCAATTGTTATTTGGTACGGCGGACATCTTATCGTAACTCAGCAGATTACCAGCGGAACATTTGTGTCATTCCTAGCCGCACTGATTATGCTCTACACTCCGTTAAAATCCATTGGAAACAACTACGTTCAGATCCAAACTTCAATTTTAGCTGTTGAACGTATCTATCAGATGATAGACACACCAACAATGGCTGAGGAAGAAAGCGATTCAAAGAAAGAACTTAAAACTCTTGAAGGAGTCAACTCCTCACTTGAATTCAAAGATGTTTCTTTCGGATATAATTCAGAAAAAATGGTTTTGGAAAAACTCAATTTTAAAATTGCAAAAGGTCAGAAAGTCGCTTTGGTTGGTAACAGCGGAGGCGGAAAGACCACTGTTTGCAGTCTGATACCTCGATTGTACGAAATCTGTTCCGGTCAGATATTGATCGATGGTTGTGATATTAGGGATTTCTCTATTGAATCATTGAGAAAAAACATATCAGTCGTATTTCAGGATAACTTCCTTTTCACAGGAACAATAAGGCAGAACATTTTAATGGGAAATCCTGAAGCAACAGAGGAAGAACTCAGAGAAGCGTGTAAGAATGCATGTCTCGATGAATTCCTAGCAAAATTACCTCAAGGAATAGACACTCCGATCGGTGAAAAAGGTATTCTTCTGTCAGGAGGACAAAAGCAGCGTGTTGCCATTGCAAGAGCATTTATTAAAAACGCTCCTCTTGTAATACTCGATGAAGCAACAAGCGCATTAGACAACAAATCAGAAAAAATTGTTCAAGAAGCCCTGGATAATTTGATGAAGAATAAAACTGTTATCGTTATTGCCCATAGGTTAAGTACCATTATTGACTCTGATAAAATAATGGTTATCAACGACGGACAAATCGTAGAATCAGGTTCTCATGATGAACTGCTTGCTTCAGACGGCGCATACTCCGCCTTATATAAGTCACAGTTTAAAAAAACGTCTGAACAATCATAGAGTTAAATATAAAAATGGATAATTTTGACTGCACAAACAGAAGAATGTCATGGAAAGAATTCGTTGACAAAAATGACTTCAGTTTAAGAGCCCTGATAAAATTTAACAACAGTCGCATATTAAATAAGGGACTCTTCAAAGATCTGACATTCATTTATCGTGTTCTTTTAAACAGAAAAGACTTCTTCGGATTTCTAGAAGAATTGAAAAAGCCGCAATTTTATCCATTAGCAGAAAAGGATGATTCCATTCTGTTTAAAATTCTTCGTCCATACGAACTATCGCGTTACTCAGTGAAAGAACGTATAGAAGCAATAACTAAACACTATGAAATACTTAACCAGTATCTGCCTTCCGATAAGCTAAATCAGCTTTATACAGAGGAGGGAATAGAGATCGGCAGATATACTCCAACAGAAGCAATCCCTCTTCAGTACCGGATTATTGCCCACTTTTCAAAAACACACCGAAGAGAAGGTGATTTTGCCATATCGATCGTCAGAGAAAGTATAATCGAAGGATTTGACGTAGCGACTACAGAAAGAATATTTTCCATAGCTTTTAATCTTGGATATATCAACAGTCGACGGGTAATGAAGATCAATGCTATTCAAGGTTGTACGCCGCACCTTGCTGAACCCCAGAAAGAAATCAGCAACATTACAAAACTTGGATTTGGTCTGCTTCCCAAATATATTCTTGTCGCTATTGCCTTTAAAATGTCAGTATTATTCGATTGCGAAGAGGTTTTGGCAATTAAAAAGAATTCTCATGTGTTCAACAATGTTCACTACAAAACAAAGATGAAAAATGAGTTCAAAAATGACTACGACAAACAGTGGCAGGATTTTAATCCGGTTGACTTTGACAATGATTACTATAAAATAACACCGATGCCAAGAACACCTATAGAGGAAATTCCATCAAAGAAAAGATCTCAGCACAGAAAAAGATATAATTTTGTAGATCAAATTATTAATAACCTGGAAACAATATTTTCCATTTCTAAACCGTAATGCGAATGTATTATCTACAAGTTGCTGTCCCATTACACCTATACGATCTGTTCACATATAAATCAGTCCAGAAAATTGAACCAGGATGCCGAGTTAGGATCAATTTTAAAGAAAGGAACATTATTGGAGTAGTCGTAGAGTGTTACGATTCCAATCCAACCGACTTTTCGGAATGCAAAATCAAATCTGTAGTAGAAAGTTTGGATCAGGAACCTTATGCCGACAGCAAAACACTTGAGCTGCTCAGGTTTACAGCAAAATATCAGCATACTCCCCTCGGAATGATTATAAACCTAGCTCAACCGGTTGCCGTACGCAAGGGACTTGATGCATCAAGGAAACCTCGATTTGCATACCGTTTAGTTAATCGTGAATACGAAACCAAAGCAGTAAATCAACATAAAGTTATAGAACTGTTACGTAATCAGGATGTTTCGCTCACTGAATTTAAAGGATTAAATATTCCTGCAACGTGTTTACGTTCATTGGAAAATAAAGGTATTATAAGAAAGTTCGATCTAAATGAAATGGATACCGACATTTTCCTAAATCTTAAATTCAGCAATCAGCTCACACTAAACGATGAACAGCGGACTGCCCTCTCAGCCATTAATTCTGTAAATTACTTTAAGGTTTTCTTACTTAAAGGTGTAACAGGATCCGGAAAAACCGAAGTTTACATGCAGGCAATTGAAACTGTACTATCTAGAAAACAGCAAGTATTGGTAATGGTTCCTGAAATCGGTCTAACCCCGCAGACGATAGAAAGATTTCACAAGCATTTCAACGTTCCAATCGCCGCAATGCATTCATCTTTGTCAGATAGAGAACGGCTCGATAATTACCTTGCCTGCCGGGATGGAAAAATAGGTATTTTAATCGGGACAAGATCATCCGTTTTCACACCATTCAAATCACTTGGACTCGTCGTTATAGACGAAGAACACGATCAATCATACAAACAACAGGATACATGCAGATACAACGGAAAAAACATCGCTATCTACAAAGCAAAAATTGCCAACTGTCCTATAATTCTAGGAACCGCAACCCCGTCTCTTGAATCATACTACAACAGCAAAATAGGAAAATATAAGTTACTTGAACTTCACAATAACGCTGTCCTACATCATGGAATCGTTACCAAAGGAATAATCGATCTCAAACACTGCAGTCAATCATCAGGAATGAGTGACCACCTGATTAATGAAATGGAACGGGAACTCCAAAAGGGAAATCAGGTGTTAATTTTTTTAAACAGAAGAGGATTTGCCAATAAGATTATATGCAACAATTGCGGCTATGTATTCCAATGTAAATTCTGCGATAGTTTCCTAACATATCACAAAAACAAAAACATTTTGAACTGTCACCACTGTGAAACAAACTACCCTATTCCAAGGCAGTGCCCTGAATGCAATTCAAATAATATCGACATAATGGGAAACGGAACTGAACAACTAGAAGAGTTTTTAAAATCAAGATTCCCTGACTATCCAGTTATCCGTATAGATCGTGACACTGCTACACACCAATATAAACTCGGTTCCTACATAGATGACATTAAAAACAACAAATACAAGATTCTGATAGGGACTCAAATACTATCCAAAGGCCATCATTTTCCCAATGTCACGCTAGTAGGTCTGTTAAATATAGATCAGTCACTTTTTTCCAATGATTTCCGAGCTACAGAACAGCTAGCTCAACTTTACACTCAGATAGCAGGAAGAACAGGAAGAGAGGAGAAAGACGGTAGGGTTTTGATTCAAAGTTATGTACCAAACAACGCACTGCTCCAGACAATAATTAACGATGGCTATGATAAGTTTGCCGAACTATGTTTACGCGAAAGAAAATATCTCAATCTCCCCCCGTTCAGTTTTCAAGCTTTATTCAGAATAGTAGGTTCAAATAAGGAATTATTAAACTGCCGAGCAATAGAAATATATAATACTTTACTGCAAATCGATACCGAACACGGATTAACAATAACTGAGCCCAAACCTGCTCTGATGGAAAAGAAACAGAACAAGTATCATCTTATCCTCATGATTCAAAGCTCCAGTCGTAAACAACTGTCAACATTTCTGGATAAAGCGGTTATCGAACTAGCCAAAGGAAAAATCAACAGTAAGGTTGAATACTTTATTGATGTTGATCCTACTGAAGTTCTTCAATAACAACAACTCCCCATTATTTTCAAATACCTAGTTTAATATTGCCTATAGTTGTTTAACCTTTTATAATTAAGGCAACCTGTAACGTATTTTTTGAAAATTATGTACCGTTCGGGAATTGATATTCTCACCATTATCCGTAATAGCATTTGCATACAATTGCCACTACGGAATATAGGGCCGGATTCTTCATCTTTGAAGAATTCCGTTAAGGAAGATAATAAGGTTAACTGCAAATGCAGTGTCGGCTTTGCTACTCTGATGGTCGTAAATAAAGTCCCTAGGTAAAGAAGCATATAACACTTTCCGTTAACACCGGCGATGGTAGCCCATGGCAGGCATAGTCCTTGTCTTTTTGGGCGCTTATTTTAATGGTTCCACTGTGGACTTTGTGTCCATGCGTGGGAGTTTTGTATATGAATCAATAAAGGGGGAGTGGCGATCCGCCATATGGTTTTCTTGCCACTGACATTATGACAATTGATGAATTATTAAAATCTTTTGATGAAGCTATAAGCAGAGCAAACGAAAGATTTGAAAAGTTAAAATTAAACGCACACAGCAGATACAATACGTTGAAAGATAGTTCTGAACAAAAAATAGAGGAACTCAACAACAGAATAAAATCCCTGGAAGAACAGATTGAAAGCCTGAGTAATGCAGAAAACAGAATTACTGAACTTCAATCAGAGATCGACCATCTGAAGAAACAGAATGAAAAAATTGTTACTCTTCAAGAGCAGATAGAAAAATTGCAAATAGAAAATCAGCAAAAGATCACCTTAGAAAGAGAAAACAACAAACTGAGAAACGAAAACACTCGCATTGTTGAAGAATATAGGGCATGGAGAGAAAGATTGAAGACTCTTATTAAAAAAATGGGGTTATTTTAGCCTAAATAAGCATGAAACACCAATTCTCTTCAATAAAGGTTTTGTCACCTATCAACAACATCTGATATATGCAATTCATCCGGAGATATAATCACTCCGGTTAAATCCGCATATAAAAAATCCTCAGGCAGAAAAGTAACACCGGCAAAATTTACAGGGAGATCTACATCCCCCTCTGTTTTACCGTCACCAAGAACCGGTATTGCAGCAACTGCCTTGATACCGATATCCATTTTAGACAGCAGCTCCACATCGCGGACAGAACCGTAACAGACAATGCCTTCCCATAAGTTATCACAAGCTTTCTTTATCATGTTGTATTCAAGAACAGCTTTACGTCTGGATCCGCCAGCATCAATCAGAAGGACTCTACCAGTTCCGTTTTCAGCAAGGATCTCCTCAATCAGCCCGGTATTTTCAAAACACTTTACGGTAGTAATAATTCCGCAGAAAGATGTTCTTTTACCGTAACTTTGGAATATAGGATCAACAACATCAACTAGATCTGCAAAATAGTCACACAAACTAGATGTTGAACAATTCATCTCCATAAATTATCAATACCGCCAGTAGCCTTATTTACTCTTATAAACATTGCATGATGATACAATCTTGGAAGACTTCAACTTAGTCAAAGCTTCATTAGCAATACTCTTGCTTGCATACGGTCCCAATATCACACGGTACCAGATCCCGTTCTTAGTATCAGCCTTCTGAATACTGGCCCTTTGACCTTTTGATGCAATTTTACCCTGAAGTACAGATGCCTGATTATTCGTTTTAAAAGCACCGCACTGCATAAAATATGTTTCTTGCTTGGTTTGAGCAGTTTCAATCTTCTTGTTTTTGTCTGCAACGGTATTACTTTCAACTTTCTTGTTCGAATTATCTTTTCTAGTCTGAGAATCATTATTCTGGTTATTGGCCGACTTTGACTCTTGATTCTTCACATAATCATTCGGTTTTCTTGAAGTAGTCTTGTTCCCAACAATCTGTGCATTACTGCTGACATTATCAGAAGTCTTTGTACCGGAGGGGTTAGCATCAGAACCAGTCACCTTGGTATCTTTCGGTAACATTTCCCCAGCAGTTCTCCTATCACTTACCGGATCCAAAATAGTCGCCTTGCCGTTTGGAGTAATCCTTACGGTATGAACCTGCTCCCTAGGCTTATTCAAACTTCCGTTTAAAATATCCAAGGCCCGCTGAGCCTCCTGTTCCTTGGTTTCTTTTTTTGCCTCTCTCTGCAATTCGGACAAATTAGGATTGCGGTCAATAATTAGTTCATGCTGTACCTGCTGACGTTGAGGTTTGCTCTGTGCCGGCTTGTTATTAGAGTTAGCGGTTTTGATCTCTTTTTCTTCTAGCAGTTTTCTGTAACTATACTTCTCCGTAGGTTTCTGCTCTGTAATGTTCTGTTTAGGAGTTTCCTTCACATCCCGGTTCTTCACCTGGCTGTTTGCATTAATACGCATATAAACCATAGCAGACAGGGCACAGACCGCAATAATCAAAACTACGGCCAATTTTATATAATTGCGATTATCACCGGCACCATTCGACTTTGAACCACCGCCGGACCTTGCTCCGGTACGTTTCTTGGAGGTAGCTCTGACATAATCCCTAGAACCTGACATTTTACATTTTTTCCAGTACGTTAATACCTAATAAATTCAACCCCTGTTTCAAAACAGCAGCAGTTGCACGGCAAACTGTCAATCGACTTGCTTTTGTTTGTTCATCTACATCTGATTTATTAATTGGGCATGTTTCATAAAACTTCATGAAAAGTCCGCTTAATTCATACAGATAATTACACAGAATGTGAGGCATACCTTTCTCAGCAACATTTTTTACAGTTTCTTCAAACTGGATTAATTTGCTGGCAAGATTAACCTCATTTTCATGAATCAAAGTAACATCACCAAGTTCAGCACAGTCACCAGCTTTTCTGAAAATAGAACAAATTCTTGTATATGCATACTGCAGATAAGGAGAAGTGTTACCGTCAAAAGACAGCATATTATCCCAGTCAAAAATATAATCTGTGGTTCTGTTTTTCGATAAATCGGCATATTTAATAGCACCGACTGCAACTTCATGAATTACCTTTTTCTTTTCTTCCGGTGTAAAATCGGTTTCACGGTTTTCAAAAAGTTTCTGTGCACGAATTTCCGCCTCATCTATGAGATCAGTCAGTTTAACTGTTCCTCCGGTTCTAGTTTTGAATGGTTTACCATCTTTACCCAACATCATACCGAATGACTCATGCTCCAATGAAACTGTATCAGGAACGTAACCTGCAAGACGTGCGATCTGCCATGCCTGCAAGAGATGAGAATGTTGTCTTGAATCTGCAAAACAGAGAATGCGATTTGCGTGAAGTACATCTACACGGTACTTGGCACAAGCGATGTCGGTTGTGGTGTATAGATAACCTCCGTCACTCTTTTGAACAATAACCCCCATAGGATTGCCATCTTTCCCGCGGAATTCATCAAGATACACAACCATCGCACCCTGATTTTCAACTGCCAGCTTCTTATTTTTCAAATCCTCAACAATCTTCGGTAACATATCATTGTACAGACTTTCTCCCATGACATCCTTGTCTGTAAGGCTTACATTCAATCTGTCATAAATTTGCTGATTGAGATCCATTGTCATTTTTACAAGCTTCTGCCACATCTGATAACAATACTGATCTCCAGACTGCAGTTTGACAACATACCCCCTAGCCTTTTCTGCAAAAACAGCATCTTCATCATACAATTTCTTTGCCTCACGGTAAAACGCCTCCAAATCTGAAACCTTCAGATCATTTGCATTTTCCTGCTCAGCTTTTTCAAGATACGCAATAAGCATTCCGAACTGAGTTCCCCAATCACCTATATGGTTGGCACGAATAACCTTGTTTCCAAGAAATTCAAGCACTCTGACAACAGAATCACCGATTACAGTTGAACGTATATGATGAACCGCCATTTCCTTTGCAACATTCGGAGAAGAATAATCCACAACAATAGTCTGAGGATTATCTGTATTTTTAATTCCCAGATTTGCCTCTGTGGCCAGTTTTTTAACCTGAGCTCCAAGATTTGATGCATTCTGATAGAAATTGATAAAACCAGGTCCGGCAATTTCAATCTTTTGAATTTTCTCATCATTTGGCAACTGTTCAATGATTAAAGCTGCAACATCTCTTGGATTCTTTTTCATAGCCTTTGAAAGCTGCATTGCTAAATTCGTAGCAAAATCGCCATGACTGCGATCCTTGGTATTATCAACGATTATCTTTGGTTGAATATCTGCTTCAAGTAAACCTTTATCTTTTAAATTGTTAACACAATTGCTTAATAATTGTTGAATATACTGTTTCATATAATGCGGTTATCCTATTTCGAGATACATAATTTTTGCTTATTGTATCAAATATCACATTTTTTAAAAAATAATTATGACCAAGATTTAATTAGAGCCGAGATAATTCCCGACAATTTCCTTGGCACCAACAGCGTACAGAATAATACAATTGATAAGAGGAACAATAGGAACCATGTTTTTACCGGGAAAAGAACGGTAACTTTTGCATGTTTACAAATTATCTACAAAAAAGAATTCCACCAAAACTTAGGTTTAATTAAAACCAATAGTTCGGTGGAATCATAAGTTAAGGAACAACCTGAATATAGATGAAAGCTCAGGTACCATCAATGAAAACAGACATAATGCTATAGGATATACCTGCTAAGATCCTCATCTTCAACCAATTTGCCAAGATGTTCCTTCACGTACTGTCCGTCAATTGTGATCTTCTTTTCAGCCATATCAGGAGCATTAAACGAAATATCTTCACAGAGTTTTTCCATTACCGTATGCAGTCTTCTCGCACCGATATTTTCGGTTGATTCATTAACCTGAAATGCTGATTGGGCAATACTCCTAATAGCTTCATCGGTAAATTCCACTTCCAATCCTTCTGTCGCCAGCAGTGCTTTATACTGCTCGGTCAGAGATGCATGAGGTTCAACCAGAATTCTTTCAAAATCATCAGCAGTAAGGGCCTTCAATTCAACCCTTATCGGCAATCGTCCCTGCAGTTCTGGGATCAAATCTGAAGGTTTGGACGAAGCAAAGGCACCAGAAGTGATAAACAGAATATGATCTGTTTTAACCATACCGTATTTAGTTTTTACCTGACATCCTTCTATCAAAGGAAGCAAATCACGCTGTACCCCTTCTCTAGAAACATCCGGTCCGCGGGATTCTCCTCCCTTAGCAGTAATTTTATCGATCTCATCGATGAATACTATACCGTTGTTCTCCACCAATTCAATAGCATCTTTTGTCAAAACTTCATTCTTTATCAGTTTTTCCGCCTCTTCCTCAGTAAGAACTTTCATTGCATCTTTTACAGACATTTTTTTAGTCTGCTTATTTTGGGCTCCTAGACCTTCAAACATACCTTGAAGCTGACTCGTCATATCCTCCATTCCTGAAGGACCGAGTATTTCAACCCCAATCTTTGGGCCATTAACGCTGATTTCAATATCCCTTTCGTCTAGCTTTCCTTCTCGCAGCTGCTTTCTCAAGATTTGGCGCGTAGAAGAAGTATCTTCTGTTCCCCATCCCTCCTTCGGGGCAGGAATTAAAACATCTAGGATCCTCTCTTCAGCCAAATCTTGTGCTTTATTCATATTTTTCTTGATTTGGGTTTCTTTCATCATTTTTACAGCCATTTCTGCCAAATCACGAATAATTGAATCAACTTCCTTTCCCACATAGCCGACTTCTGTAAATTTTGTAGCCTCTACTTTTATGAAAGGTGCATTAGCCAGCTTGGCGAGTCTCCTGGCGATCTCGGTTTTTCCCACACCGGTAGGTCCGATCATAAGAATATTTTTAGGTGTTATCTCCTGTCTGATTGATTCATCAACATTCATTCGACGCCATCTATTTCTCAACGCCAAAGCAACCGCTTTCTTTGCATCATTCTGGCCGATAATGTGCCTATTTAATTCGCTGACAATCTCACGAGGGGTCATTTCACTCATACAAAAAATCCTAGTAATTAATAATTTCAACAGTTTTAAAGCTATTGGTAAATACGCATATATTCGATGCTATAGTTAAAGCTTTATTTGCAATTTCCTCAGCAGTTAAATCGGTATTTTCAAGCAGAGCTATCGCTGCGGATCTTGCAAAATCTCCTCCGGAGCCCATTGATATAAGATCATTTTCAGGCTGTACCACATCGCCGTTACCGGTAATAATAAATGATTTTGAGCGATCTGCAACTGCGAGCATAGCTTCAAGTTTTCTCAATGCCTTGTCGCTCCGCCACTGTTTTGCAAGTTCAACAGAGGCTTTTTCAAGATTGAGATTACATTTTTTTAATTCAGCCTCAAATCTTTCAAGCAGCGTGAAAGCATCCGCAGTACCGCCGGCAAATCCAGCCAGTACACTTCCGTCTGCGAGTTTAAAAACTTTTCTGGCATTACCTTTCATAACGGTATTACCTAACGAAACCTGTCCATCACCGGCCATTACCACCTGACCGTTACGTCTCACTGATACAATTGTAGTCATAATGTCTGTAGCGAAGAAACCCTTACGGGAGGAATCGCCACTACCCCCTTTTCAATTCAAACAAATAAACCCACGCATGTATACAACCTGATAATAATGAAAACGATAGACAAATTAGCGCGTACCGTTCCATCTGTTCAAATCCATACGTATTCACGTGGTTTCCGTAGGCATGATAGGATGTCCTAATAGAAAATAAGGACCCCATATTCCCTTAAACAATAAAAGCCCAATCCAAGCAGATGCAACATCCGCCAAGGGATGGTTGATCATCACTAGCGTTAGTAGTTTTATACGTATACAGCACTATTATTCCCACCAACACAGAATAACCTTCAAAAACCAGGCTACGTCCAACAAACAACCGCGTAAAACTTCACAAAGGTATTAGCAAGTTATGCCAACTTGCATATATATAATATATATGTGGGGACAAGAACCCAATTTTTCAATACAGAAACAATTTTAATGTCGCTGTTTACAATCTAATAAACGACACAGCAACACAAGAAGTTGTTAACATATTGTGATTAATGCAGCAAATTATTATACAATTATCTCCAATTAAGGACAGCCAATATATCGATGATCGATGGAGACTTTCAAAGAAAATCCCCGATGACTTTAAGCAAAAGTCTCGTTCCTATCGTTCGAGGCTTCGTTAACACTATTTAATGATAAGGAGTCAAACTGTGATAACAAAAAAAATACTAGCCGCAATACCGATTGCAATAGTCTTCCTTACAGCCGGCTGTACCACTCAGGTAAACCACTATATGGATTTTGAAACAAGACAATTCTCCCCTCTCAAAGAAAAATACTCATCGAAAACCGTATTCATTAATTCCATAACTGACAATAGGCAATTTATTGAAGCCGAATCAACAATTCAGCCAGAAACCCAATCAATAAGCAGCTACACACCGGATAAAAACGACACTAAAGGAAGAATAATCGCACGAAATCAGACTATTTCACCATGTACTGAAGAAAAAAGTGTGGCCAACTGTACAGCAAACTCTAAATCATACAGTGCCCTTGGAGAGAATCTCTGTTTCAAAGAAAAATCCTCAAAGGAATACGTTAAACTTGCCATCGAAAAAGGTTTTGAAGATGCTGGCTACAAAGTTTTATCCCACAGTTCGGACGTAACTGAGACATCCCTGGTAATCGACGTATCCCTAGAAAGATTCTGGTACTGGCTTGACTACCAAGATACAGATCGAGTGGCTTACAATGAGATAATATCTTCATTCAAAGTTTATGATAAAAAAACAAATAAAACGAAAACGTTTAAAATCTCCAATACAACCACTATGGAGGTTCTTGATTTTATGAACCCGCTTAAAGGTACTGTAGGAAGTTCACTTGTCGAATACGCCAGAATCGTAACAAATAACATCAATAAACTGATAGACTAGTCTGATACGATATAAAAACAAAGACCGAAAAGCTAATAAGTACAAAGCTTTTCGGTAATATTAAATTTTTCGTTCTTTCAACCCCCATCAATAAATACATCAAAATAAGCCGTACCCTTTTAGGAATATCAAATCCTTCCGATTAGCAAACAATTCGTGTAATAGGCAAGGATTCTGCAAGTAATATGATCAATTTATCAAAGGCTGAATACATATACAGATATGTGACATAAAACTTATTTTTATACACATCGAAATTAAATCAGTACACTAATTTTTCTATTTTAAGTACAATTCCCCTGTAATTTTTGGCTCTGTGAAGATACTGAATTACTTTGTGATGCCTCTCTCTGATCAGTGTCTGGTCCATGGATCACAGCACATTATGAGCAATGGCACATAGGATGTTATCATGTAGCTGAATGATTTCAACAGACAGTTCAGCTACACATATAGCAATATTTGACGTTTTATATACATTTAACTTTTATATACATAGATAGAGTAAATGGCCCAGTCCTTATAACTCTGCTCTGTTTTACCAAGAAATATATATGCATAATCACGATATAAACTCTTTCTTTGAACTTCCGGTAATCGGGAAAGTTGCTGCAGGATCTCCTATTGAAGCCCAGGCTCATGTAGAAAAAACAATACTCGTAAGTTCATCAATGTTCGATATAAAACCAGACTATCTGCTGAGAGTTACCGGTGATTCAATGATCAATGTTGGTATTATGGACGGTGATCTGATAGCTGTCCAGAAAACCAAGAACGCCCGCAACGGTCAGATCGTCATAGCAAGGGTAAATGGAAGCGAAGTAACGGTAAAAAGATACAAAAAAGAAGGCTCCATGGTATGGTTGCTTCCTGAAAATGACAGTATGAAACCAATAAAAGTAGATTTGGGGTACGATAATTTAGAAATTGATGGTATTTATATTGGTTTACTAAGAGCATCCGCATGACCGTACAAAAAATAGAATTCTCAGTTGAAAGCATTAGTTTTTTCTCTCCTTGTTTCGATTCCATCGACAGTTTGGCAGAAGGAAAGCCAAGTAGTATCGATCAGAAAAATCACCCGTTGATAAAACAAATTCCAATGATGCTAAGGAGAAGACTGCTCTCATCAGACCGATATTCAGTTGCTCTTGGGCTTTTCGAACTCAATAAAATTAACGATCATTCTAAAATTGCTAAAATAATTTATGCCTCTAGGGTAGGTGAAACAATTAAATGCTTGACCATACTGAAGTCGTTGTTGAATCACGAGCCGGCATCTCCTACTGATTTTTCCGGCTCTGTCCAAAATGCAAATGTAGGGATCGTATCAATCGCATCAAAATTCCATGGAGAAACAACGGCAATTTCCGCAGCTGAAAACACTTTATACAGTGCCTTGATTGAAGCTTACATCACACTTAAACATATTGGTGATCCGGAATACAAAGTAATTGTTGTTGCCTATGAAGATTCTTTAACAAACGATCTAATGGAAATAGAAGACAATTTTAACGGACCGTATGCTCTTTCGATGGTCTTAAGTATCAAACAGGAAAATGTTTATAAACCGGAAAAATGTCTTGTTATCGATGACAGATTGATTAATATCCCCACTTTATATTTTGCTAAAAATTATCGTTCCTTTTTGCAATAGTCCGTCCTATGTTTAGAGTATACCGTTCTATCGCAACAGTTTTTGTATTCCTTATATTTTCCGTTGGTGCAGTAACATTAGGAACTGTGGTTAATCTAATTATCGAGTTGATCGTCAGGAACAAAGATAAAAAACAGCAAATTCTTAGATATCTGGTAAAAAAATCCTTTCAGTTCATAGTCCATATCTGTTCCATCTTTTCCGTATTCAAGGTCAAATTCAGAAATATCGACCTTCTAGAACAAAAACACGGTTACGTAATAATTTCAAATCACCCGACCTTGGCTGATTATCTAATTCTCTATTCACGCCTTAATAACAGCACAACAGTAATGGTTGCAGACAAACTAAACAGAACTTTCATGAGAAAAATAATCTGTAATATGGGCTACGTAAGCAACAATGTCGACGCAGAAAAAATAACTACCATACTATCAGACAGTGACAACATTCTTATTTTCCCGGAAGGAACAAGAACCAGGAATTCAAAGTACTTAAAGTTCCACCGAGGAGCAGTTAATTTTTCTATCCGTAATCAAATGCCGATTATACCAATATTCATCAAATGCAGTGAGCCAACCTTTCTTTCAGATAAATTTTTCAATTGGAAAGCTCCTGAAACCACCCCTGTATTCTCAATAAGTGTCGGAAATGTAATCGATTACAGAAATCTTATAAACACGAACGATCCGACTTCAATTCAAATCAGAAAACTTAATAATTATTTAGAAAAGCTTTATAACAGAGAGATCCAATCCGCAGAAGAAACCGTACCGCCAAGCAAAAACGATTAAAAAATATACAAACATACAAAAAAAGCACCCCTAAATAATGATTTGCAATGAACTAACATATCCTTTTTCTTATAATAAAAGTAGAAAGTTGGGATGAGATTATCGAAAAGGAGCGTTTAAACAAACGTCACCCATAAAACCTATGCGTACCTGTCTGGTTATGCTATTTCTAATTTAAACATTCCGTAGGCAGGACAAAACATAACTAATTTGATAGTTAAAACGAATAACGAAAAACAAGGAATTTTAAAGAATGAGCACATCCTTAGAACAAGAAGTAAAACAACTGATCATTGACAGTCTTAATCTAGAAGATCTAACTGTTGATGATATCGAAACAGACATTCATTTATTCGGGGACGGACTTGGATTGGACTCGATAGACGCACTTGAACTTGGTTTGGCTCTGAAAAAGAAATACAACATCACTATAAGTCCAGAATCTGAGGATATGAAAAAGGTTTTTACGAGCGTCAGAACGATTGTAGACTTTATTGAAAATTCTGCCACCAAAATTTAAAAAGGTACCACGCATGACTACCGAAGAAATATTTGAACAGTTAAAGAATGTTCTTGTAAAAAATTTTGAGCTCAACCCAGAAGACATTACACTAGATGCAAATATCGCAACAGATTTAGATCTTGATTCAATTGATGCCATAGATATTCTATCATCCATTCAACGAGTTCTGAACTGCAGACTGACACCTAGCGATTTCAAAACAGTAAAGACAGTACGCAACATCGTTGAAGTGATTCAGAAACATGTACCGTAAAGCTTCAACTATTTTTTTCAACCTGACCGATAGTTCTCTCAGGAACAGACCTTTATTTCAGGAATTGGATTATTTTTACTCATGGGAAGATGTCAAATACAAAGCAAGTGAAATATTCGAGCATATTGCCGAACTGAAACAGAATCAGTCTGAACTAGAAAAAGTTTTGATTGTTTCTGATAATACATTTTTTGTTCTCTCCTCATTCATATCCTGTTGGTGTTTGGAGCTTATTCCTATTATGCCCAACGGTCTTAAGTATGAGAACTACGAAAATATACTCAATGACAAACTGTGTATCCTCCTAGAAAATTCAGAAACTTCGGCCGGATTACCTTCAGGTAGCAGCCAACCCCTCATAAAGCTCTCTCCGAGAAAAAGTAATAACCCTTTAAATCTAGATTTTATAAAAGCGGTAAAATATATTGCCGATGAACCAAGCAGAGAATTGGCAAAAACAATTATCCAAATGACTTCAGGTAGCACAGGCACCCCAAAAGCAATATCTAGAACATTGGATTCCCTATATCGGGAAAACTATACTTTGTATGATCTTATTCTCAAGAAAATTGAAGACGGGGATGATCTAAAATTAATATCAACGGTTCCCAACTTCCATGCCTACGGCATTGAATTCCGTTTTTTACTGCCAATCCTTAACAATATATGCTCATATAACCAAATGATCATCTATCAGGAACAACTTAAAAAATTTGATGATACAGAGAAATATATACTTATAACCAGTCCGGGGTTCCTGAAACGGCTAGATAGTTCTGAAAACAAACTGAATATAAAGCAAACCGTTTCAGCAGGCGGAAAATTAAATGAACGTGCATTTCAGGTAGTCAGAAAATACTTCGGTAAACCGATAATAGACATTTTGGGGAGTACAGAAACCGGGGTTATGGCCTACAGGATAACTATGACTTCTGACAAATATATGCATCCGAACGGCAGTAATACTTTCTATGTCCTGAACGGAAATAATATTCTCATGCACGAAGGCTCAGGCAGACTTGCCCTTGAATCTGATTACATCCCAAATGAATTTAAACTCACCATACCTGACACAAAGGGGGAATTACACGCTGTTTTTGTCAGTGAAGATCTCATAGAATTGAACAGCAATCAGAATTTACGAGTTCTTGGAAGGACAAGCAGAGTTATCAAAATAGAAGATAACAGGGTATCACTGGATGATATTGAAAAAGCCCTTCTAGATCTTGATTTTATATCAGAATGTGCAGTTGTTCCAAGCTACGATTCAGCCAGAGAATGCACTGTTGCGATGTTAGTTCTCTCTGACCAAGGAAACTGTTTTCTTAAGAATAATTCGAAAGGAAAACTATTGATGCATATTCGTAAAAGTCTGCACGGGATCATTCAGATCGCTTTGCCAAGAAAAATACTTATAGTAAACGAAATACCTCAAACCCCTAACGGGAAAACAGATTATCAGCGAATCAAGGAGAGTTTTGGTAATGAAGTATCCAATCATTGAAAATGTTGTTTTTTCCGAAATCGACTCACAGCTTGATGTAAATTTCTTTACAAATCCAGACATTGACTGGTTTAAGGGGCATTTTGAAAAAGATCCTATTCTTCCTGGAATTGCATCCGTTTCGTTTGTGCTAGAATTTTTGCGGCAGTACATGAACATAGATTTGAATTACAGGAAATACACCATTCCGCAATTAAAATTTTCCAAAACAGTCGTTCCCGATCGCCATTATCAGTGTTGCATAATTAAAACTGGACACGAAATCAAATTCAGGATTTCCGAACTAAATACGTCTGCTCCGACAATAGTTTGCTCCCAAGGTAAAATTAATTATGAATGATGAATTTAAACTAATAATTGTCATACCCTGCTACAGACATGCTCATACACTTGCAGGTAACATCAGTCTGTTAAAAAAGCATAACCTGCCAATTCTCATAGTTGATGATGGCAATACAACACCCCAGTCAGATATACTAAAAAAACTTGAGGATGAAAATATAATATTAATCCGCAACGATAAAAACATGGGCAAGGGATATTCTGTTACAAAGGGATTCCTGGAGGCATACAGACTTGGCTATACCCACGCTCTGCAGATTGATGCCGACGGTCAGCAGGACATAAAGCAGGTTTCCGAATTTGCCCGGTATGCCAGAACCGAACCGCATGTCCTCATATGTGGGAGACCACAGTACCGCAATGTTCCTTTACATAGGTATATTGCAAGGTTTCTGACACATTTCTGGGTATCGGTTGAACTTGGGCTCCCGCAAATTATAGATTCGATGTGCGGATTGAGAGTTTACCCTCTAGAACACACTGTAGCCTTGCTTAACAAAAGAAGTATAGGCAACAGAATGTCATTTGACACGGAAATTTTAGTTAGACTATACTGGTCCGGAACTGATTTAAAATTTTACAATATATCTGTTGAATATCCCGCAGACGGTATAAGCAATTTTTCTCCAATAAAGGACAATATAGAAATTTCCGTCATGCATACAAAATTGTGTATAGAAAAAATCCTTAATTTCATAAAAGTACACAGACGGACCTACATTTGACCGTGGGCAGTTTGACATCCAGTAAAAACCTCCGGCATAAGTGACGACACTCAGATTTCTTGAATAAGCTCGTCATATAGGTTCGATAATAAACTCCACAGAGATAAACTAAAGAAACCAAGAGATAATATTCTATGAAAGTTCGTACAAACTGGCAAAGCAAACAAGAAAGCACTTTCGGTTTGGGTATTGACTTTGTGTTATGGTGTCATACACACCTTGGTAAACATTTTTCACATATATTCATCTGGTTTATTGCACTGACCGTATGGCTGCTCAATCCTTCTGTACGAAAAGTATCAAAACAGTACCTAGATAACCTCAAACAATTTGCAGCAGTCAACAACATCAGTCTGCCACATCTTTCAACCCTTAAACATATCAATCGTTTTTGCAATAATTTTCTTGATCAGCTTTTATCATGGCAAAATAAGCTTGATATGAGGGACGTTATACCAGTCGACAATTCGCATGAACGATTCGTCATCCAGACAACCAAAAACACAGGATCAGTCATAATAAGCGCACACATCGGCAACATCGAAATGATGAGAGCTATCAATAATCACCTTCAAATCAAAAACAAACTGAATATTATTATCTGGATGAACAACAACAAACGATTCATGAAGTACCTGAAAAAACTGGACCCAAACAGTAATATTAATCTAATACCATCAAATAACATTGATCCATCAACAATATTTACACTTGATGATAAAATAAAAAAGGGAGAGGTGATTGTAATTCTGGCAGATCGAATTACCGGTTCAGAATCAAAAACCGTAGAAGTAGAATTTCTGGGGAAGAAAGCATTTCTTCCCCAGGGGCCTTGGATTCTGGCAGGCATTCTGAATGCACCTGTTTTTACGTCTTATAACATTTACAGTGACGGCCGTTATCATTCATATCTCAACGAATGGGGTCCAATCAAACTCAGAGATCGAAAAAACAGAGAAGAGGAAATAAAGCAACTCGCATCAAGATTTATCCAAGAACTTGAAGAAATGGTTATAAAATCTCCCTATGACTGGTTTAATTTTTACAATTTTTGGCAGGAACCTGTAAATTCACAGAAACAAAAATGAGTTTGTTTACATTTTCATCTAAACAAAAAGTGCCTTTTTTTGATTGCGACCCAATGGGTGTAGTTTGGCATGGTAATTATCTTAAGTACATGGAAGTTGCACGTGGGGAATTTCTTCAGATGATAGATTTCAGCTACAGAAGCATTCATGAGATCAATTATGCCTTTCCCATTGTCGAAATCAAAACAAAGTATACTAATCCTCTTAAAGTTGATGACGATTTTGAAGTTATAACAACTCTAGATGAATATGAAAACAGGCTCGTGCACGGATTTAAAATCATCTCAAACAGTAGAGTGTGTTTTAAATCTGTTTCTGTTCAGGTAGCATTCAACAACGAAACAAAATCAATGGAATTTATAATGCCTGAAGCATTTCGTTCAGCAGTGGAATCATTCCTCGGGAAAATAGGTAATGTATAAAATCGTAGTTATATTAGTCTCATTCATACTGTCACTCGATGTACTGCATGCAAAGCCCGGCAGCAATTCTTCTAACATTTCAGTCAGCCAGGTGCTGCACAACAAATTTGCCGCACTCAAATCTGATTTTTCCATGACAAAATATTTTGACGAGCAGCATAACATCCGTTCAGAAGGTAATGTAATAATAACCCAGGATCAGGGAATATGCTGGATCACCCAAAGGCCGGTAAACCGCCTATGGTATATTACCAAACAAGGAAACGTACTCAACAGTTACATTGCTCAGACCGACGTAGCCAATCCCATGCGGACCGAGAATAGAAATAACGGTTTCGGATTGATAGTGAAGGAATTTTTAACTATTCTCAACGGAAACAGCACCCTATTGAACGAATCGTACAGTTCACAAGTAGAAAAACTTGAAGATACAGATACATATCAGATCGTTCTATACCCTAAAAGGGATGAAATGCAACAGGTAATAAAAAACATCACTCTCGTATCACGTGATTCATTCATTAAATCAATAAAAATCGCGGAAAAAGATAATAGTTTCACCTTGATTGAATTTTATAACCAGACAGTTCTTTCTGCTGAAGTTCATGAAATGAAGGATTTGTGCATTGAATAATCGTAAATTCTCCATATATCTATTTTCCACAATGATAATTATCCTTGTATCTCTGTCGGGATTATTTTTTGCGAATCATCGAGACAATTATATTGATTTTGAATTAAAGTCTTTACTGCCAGATGAAATAAACAACGATAAAGTTTCATCACCCTTTATAGAAAAAATACATAATCAGATAATTGTTGCCATCAGCATCGATCCCCATGGCAGTAATAACACCATTCTGACGAACTCCATCCAAGAGTTCATGAATGATGTCAAAAATAACAAGCTGATTGAATTCACCTCCACCCATGATCAGAACGAACTTCTGAAATTTTATTTTAACCACAGATACCTCGTTTCTATTCCTGATGAACTGAAATGCAGCAACTGTGATGAACCTGCTATGGAAAACAAAATAAAAGATTTTGTTCAGAATGCGCTCTTCAGTCCCTTCAGCGCAGTAACAACCTCAGAACTAGAGTATGATCCGTTTCTTGCAGCAAGATCCATGTTCAGTAACTTTGGTAGCGACTTAAAATCAGATGGAAAGCTATTGTATATTGAACATAATTCTAAAAAGACGTACCTATTTAATCTGACCATCGCAACAAAACTAAATAACACAGAAGTGGAACGGTTGGCATCTTTTTTTGCAGATTTCAGGGATAGATTTACAAAAAAAGGAATTTCCTTTACCTATACCGGAGGAATTTTCTTTGCTAACTCCGCCCAGAAAAATTCAGTTGAGGATTTAACCAGGATCACTGTCTTTTCCATAATATTTCTAATTATTCTATATGTAATAACTTTCAGGAACATCAAACCGCTACTCCTCACTGTTTTTCCAATGTGTTTATCCTTTTTATACGGTTTTTTCACTGTCGAACTGCTGTTCGGTTCCATACATATTCTTGCTATTACTCTCGGAGCAACGCTTATCGGAATATGCGTTGATTATTACATTCATTCACTGTTTTTTATATCCGGCAGAACCAGAGAAACCCAAAGTTCATTTCTGTTAAAACCGCTGTTTATTGCACTGATAACGAGTCTGATTGCATATGCCGTTATAGGTTTTACAAATTTAATTGTCCTCAAAGAACTTGCTGTATTCGCAATATGCGCATTGATCACCACCTTCATATTCATATACATACTGATCAATGCTTCCGATTATCTGAATATAAACAAGATCTCTACACCGATATTTATTTCATCTGCAGTAAGATGGTGTAGCAAAACCAACTTCAAATCCTTTGCTGCAGTATCTTTGTTGCTTATTGCCGGAGGTTGTTTCACTCTTTGCCGACTAGTTCCTGATGATGATGTTGCCAGCATGCAAAAAAAAGATTTAATCCTCCAAACCATGGATCGTGAAATTCAGCAGATTCTTCACAATACTACTGATTTAGGATGGTACATCATAAACGGAGAATCATTGGATAAAAGTCTGCAGTTGTGTGAACAGCTTATTTCTCTGACAGACAGCCGTAACTCTTTTTTTCCATGCAGATACCTGCCATCTTTGAACAGACAGCATGAAAACATGAATTTTTACCGCAAATGGCTTCCGAAACTTGTTGAAACATACGCCGAATACGGTATTAAAATCGATACCGGTAAAACAAGAATTACTGATGATTATATACCAATTAGTGAAGCCAACATCCCGATGAATCTCGATTTATTCATAAACAACAACAGTCTGCTGCTTAAAATCGCAAAGGACGAGCCTGGTGCATCCGAGGTAATATCCTCATATGAGGATATCATTAAACTTGATACACGCCAGGATTGGAGCGAAGCATTTAAAAGTTACAGACAGCAGTTGGATCTAATCTTCGGGATTACTTTATTGCTAGCTACAATTTTTCTTGGCTTCTACTTCGGCCGGCAGATAATATTAAAGTTCGTTCTTCCAATTCTGACCGGTTTATCATGTGCACTCATGGCGCAATACTTTCTTGGCAATGCGTATTTCAATCTTTTCACCACCCTTGCGCTGTACATGCTTCTAGGACTAGGATCTGACTACTGTATATTCTTCCATGATACAACAGAGGAATCAGCGCTTCCAAAACTTCACACTTTAATAATTACTCTATTAACAACAGAGGCATCTTTTGGTATTCTAGGTCTGTCCAAAACTCCAGTTATCGAATCATTCGGAATAACACTGTCGTTTGGTTTACCTGCAGTATTTCTAACTAGCATTATCATAGAACTCGGACGTTTTAAGGTTTTTCATAGAAATGATTTATCTAAATAATTTTGTAGCATTATCGAGTCTTGGGGCAACCGACGAAGAATCTGCAGATTCACTGCAGCTTAACCATTCAAGATACCTGATACAAAATTCAGAATACCTGCTGAACAACGAGAGTTCTGTACTCGGGAAACTGACATTCATAGGTGATACAACAGAAAATGAAAGTTGCCGTAATATCCTTTTTATTGATCAGTGTCTTAAAACACTTGAACCGGTAATACTAAATATCATTGAGCAGTTTGGAGCCGCACGTGTTGGTGTTGTTCTCGGCACGTCCACTTCGGCGATCAGTGATGTGGAAAACAAAGCTCAAAACAACTACCGGATGGATCTGAAACTTCCTTTCGACAAAAGAGTGTATGAAGTCGGATGTCTGTCCAAATACATCAAGAAAAAGTACCGGCTTACCGCCCCATGCTATACCATAGCAACGGCATGCTCATCATCAGGAAGAGCTCTTATAAGCGCATGCCAACTGCTGGAAAGTAACCTGTGTGATGCGGTTATTGTTGGCGGTTCTGATTCGCTGAGTAAAATAACAGTAAACGGCTTTGATTCACTGGGAGCCCTCTCAAGAGAGCATTGCATACCGTTCCATAAAAATCGAAAAGGTATTAATATCGGAGAGGGAATCTGTTTGGCAATAGCGTCAAAAACGCAACTTTCAGAAAATGCCGTCAAGCTCATAGGATATGGCTCATCTTCAGATGCATATCATATTTCCGCACCGGAACCGTCAGGAAAAATGGCTATAGAAGCAATGCAGAAAGCAATAAAAATGGCAGGTATTCACCCACAGGATATAGGTTATGCCAATCTACACGGTACCGGAACTGTTTTGAATGATTCAATGGAAGCAAATGCTATCTGCGCCGTTTTCGGCAATAAGATCCCGGTTTCATCAACAAAACATCTTACTGGTCATACTCTTGGTGCTGCTAGTATTGTGGAAGCTTATATATGCTACCTCATATTGAGAGACAACCTTGCTCTTCCTTATCACAACTATAAAGAAAGCGACTATAGGGATGAGTTTGATAGTATAGATCTAGTAACAGAACCCGGCAGAAAAATAGACAAAAAAATAATAATTTCAAACTCTTTTGCTTTTGGCGGAAACAATATTTCTCTAATATTTAAATTGTAGGTAGATATACGAATCATGTATCTTATTGATCGAGAAGGAATACAGAAAATCATTCCGCATAGACAGCCGATGCTACTCATTGACGGACTTATGGAATGCGATACATCGCGGTACACCGGATCATGCGGACTTACTGTCGGGGAAAATTACAACGTTGCTTTGGAAAAAGACAGTTCACTTCCTGCGTTTGCACTGATAGAGGTCATGGCTCAGGCTGCTGCTGCAATCATATACTATTCCATATTGGGCAATAATCTGCAACCTCCTGACAAAGGGCTTCTGCTGTCTGTCCGGAATTTTAAATACATGAGAAAAGCATCTGTGCCTAAGGGGACATTCCTTATCGCACACACAACAGTTGAGTATTCAGATGATAAATACAAACAGGTAAGTGCGTATGTCACCATGAATAACGAAATAATATCAGAGGCGAGACTGTCTCTTTTTGCTCCACTTCCAACAACGCTAAAGGAAAATTCATGATCCATCGAGTACTTATAACCGGAGCAGGAACCGGTATCGGCAGAGCAATAGCTTTAAAACTGGCTCAGGACGGATTCAATTTAACTCTTCACTGTAACAGAAGTATTGCAAGCACCAATCAAACAGCAGCCCAAATCAGAGAATCAGGAAGAGATGTCAGTGTTATTTCAGCCGATATAACTGATGAGAATGCAATCAGAAGTGCCATAGAATCAGATATTTCCGCCAACGGAGCATACTGGGGGATAGTAACTAATGCCGGTATAACTGCAGACAACGCATTTCCGGCCATGACGTCCAAGGAATGGACCAGTGTTATAAATACCAACCTTAATGGGTTTTACAACGTTCTAAACCCTTGCATAATGCCAATGATCAGACTCCGTGACGGCGGTCGCATAGTCAGCATATCATCTGTTTCCGGAGTCATAGGCAACCGGGGTCAGACAAACTACAGTGCATCCAAAGCGGGAATTATTGCCGCAACAAAATCACTGGCACTAGAACTTGCCAAGCGAAAAATAACAGTAAACAGCATTGCACCGGGAGCAATTGATACAAATATCATGACTGAAGAACTCAAAGAAAAAATCATTCCAATGATTCCGCTTGGCCGTCTCGGGCAACCTGACGAAATAGCATCAGCAGTTTCTTTTCTGTTTTCAGACGGAGCTTCATATATAACAAGACAGGTTATTAATATAAACGGAGGTATGTGTTAACTAATGAACAGAGTTGTTATAACCGGCATTGGAATAAAATCCCCGCTGGGCAGTGCTCCTGAAGTAATATTCTCCACACTGCAGGCCCAAAAAAACAAAGTATCTAAAATTGACGATCTCGACGATTTTAATAATTTAAACTGCCGTTTAGCCTGTCCGGTTTCCGAACAACTTCCTGATTATCCGCGAAAGAAAACACGTTCCATGGGTCGAGTAGGCATTCTTGCAACAGCTGCCACCGAGTTAGCTCTGCAGAATGCAAATCTTTCATGCTCTGAAGAATTATCAAACGGAAACACTGGAGTTGCCTATGGGAGCAGTGCCGGTACCATTTCCGGAATAAATGACGTTGCAAAATTCATCAATCAGAAGGATGTACGCTTTCTAAATGCGCTATCGTATGTTCAGATCATGCCGCATTCGGTTGCAGTTAATCTTGCTATATTTTTTGGAATCCATGGCAGAATTATACCAACCTCAAGTGCATGCACATCAGCATCTCAGGCAATCGGCTATGCATATGAATCAATTAAGTACGGACAACAGAAATTAATGATTGCCGGTGGAGCCGAAGAATTGAGTCCGTTGCATATCGGAGTATTTGATGCCCTATTTGCAACCACACAGACAACCGAGCCACTGTTGACACCTCGTCCATTTGATCAGAAACGAGACGGTATTGTTATAGGTGAGGGGGCAGGCACGCTGATCCTTGAGGAATTAGAACACGCAAAGGCGCGAAATGCTAGAATATACGGGGAAATAATAGGATTTGCCACCAACTGTGATGCTACACATGTCACCAATCCGTCGTCAGTGCATATGGAAGAATGCATGAGACAAGCTTTGAAGAATGCATCTCTTTCACCATATGACATTGACTATATAAACGCTCACGGAACCGGAACATTTAGCGGTGATGCTGCAGAGGGATGTGCAACCTACAGGATATTCGGAAATAGAACACCGGTTTCATCACTCAAAAGTTACATGGGCCATACTTTAGGTGCCTGCGGAGCCATGGAAATAGGAATATCACTACTTATGCAGGAACACGAATGGTTTGCACCTAATCTGAATTTTTCAACACCGGATAAAGAATTTGCCGATCTTAACCTGATTAACGGTAATGGTTTAAGCCTGAAAACAACAACAATAATGAGCAATAATTTTGCATTCGGTGGAGTAAACACCTCACTTATAATACGAAGAATCTGACATAACATGAAATATATACGATTATTTCTGAATATCATCAGTTCCATTATTATGGTGGTATATCCGTTTATCATCTACTACAGTTTACAGCATAATCTTCCAATGATCAGCGTAATTACACTGCTGTTGATTCTCACACTGAGAACATTTACCGGAGGCAGACAGAAATTTAAAGCAAACGTGTGTATGTTTGCCGTAGGAATATGCTTATGTGCCCTATTTATAATCAAGCAGGATTTTATATACATGAAACTTTATCCGGTAGCTGTAAACATGTTCTGTCTTTTTATATTCGGCAGCACGCTGATATGGGGAGAAAAATCCCTGGTGGAAAGGATTGCAGCCATCAGAACCCCAATAGAGCAACAGGATCTTTTTTTTAAAAACTACTGCCGTCACATTACTTTATGCTGGTGCATATTTTTTATTGTAAACGGTAGTCTAGCCACAATAACAGCATTTTGGTGTTCTGACAAAATTTGGGCATTTTATACCGGATTCCTTTCTTATTTTCTAATCGCACTGATGTTTATTGCCGAATATTTCTACCGCAACCGGTTAAAATCGCAAAGGAGCATTTAGATTTATGACCATGAAAAACTATAACGATATCAAAGCATCTGAAGCACTCCGGATGGCTCAGTTTATAGCAACGGCTCCATTCATATTCCAGGCGGTAGTTGCAATGAAAAAGTTAGGAATATTAAAAACTCTGGCAGAACTCAATAATGGGGAGTACTTAACAAAAGAGCAACTTGTTCAGAAATGCGGTCTTCCTTATTACTCAGTATCTGTTCTTGTGGATCTCGCGCTTTCATCAGATATTCTGATAATGAACAGTAACCAACAGTTATGTCTTTCCAAAATCGGATATTACCTGGCAACCGACACCATGACAAATGTGAACATGGACTTTTCCCATTACACTTGCTACAACAGTCTGTTCCATCTGACCGAATCCCTGCAGACAGGAAAACCTGAAGGACTGAAGGTTTTCACCGACAGTGTTGACACCATATATCCATATCTGAAAACTCTTCCTTCAGCAGCCAAAAAGAGCTGGTTCAATTTCGATCACTACTACTCCAATCTAGTTTTTGATCAAATTCTGGAACTTCTATTTAAGGAAAGAAAATACAGACATATCTGTGACATCGGAGGAAATACGGGGAAATTTGCGCTGGCAGCCACCAGCTTCGATCCTGATGTATCAGTAACAATTGCTGATTTGCCTGAACAGTGTGAACAGGCTATGCAGAATATAGGAAACAAAGCAGGTAGAATCAATTTTCATCCTATCAACATCCTCGATTCATCCCAAAAACTTCCAGAGAATAACAGCATTGATTTATGGTGGATGAGTCAGTTTCTAGATTGTTTCAGTATTGAGCAGATCGAACAGATCCTGAAAAAGATACACGCTACGATGACTCCGGAAAGTACTGTGGTCATCACTGAAATTTTTGGAGACAAGCAGAAAAATGATATCGCATCACTTGTCATCGACGCGACATCATTATACTTTACAGCACTTGCCAACGGCTACAGCCGTTTCTACCACTCTGACGATTTAATCGAAGTATGTGTCAAATCCGGCTTCAAAGTAGACAAGGAAATCGATGCTCTAGGACTGGGGCACAGCGTACTGATACTCAGTAGACAGTAATGCTTACCGGCATCCGCAAAAATTCTGCTGTCTCCATGCTTCATATACCATGATCGCAACTGAATTACACAGGTTATAACATCTGCTGTTAGGAACCATAGGGATCCTCAGTTTCTGTTCGTCAGGCAGTGAATCTGTGAATGAATCCGGCAATCCTGATGTTTCACGGCCGAATATGATCACGTCATCAGGTTTGAATTCCGCCTGATTCGGCATATGCGTTCCTTTTGATGTTGCCGCATATACCATGGCACCATCAGGCATTGCTTCGAGACATTCCTCTATGGAATTATACAGTTTGATGTTCACAAACTCATGATAATCCAAACCTGCACGAAGCAGTCTTTTATCATCTAGAACAAATCCCAGCGGCCTTATAAGATGAAGCTGTGAACCGGTATTTGCACAAAGGCGGATAATATTGCCTGTATTCGCAGGAATTTCAGGTTGAAAAAGAACCACATTCATTCTCTATTTACTCCAATCCAAATCAATTCTCTTGCCTGACAATAATCAACTCTACATTCAGAAAACAAAATAAATACTGAATATATGCTCTGACTCAAGAATTAAACCAATCTCTCAGATCAATGTTTCCATCGTTTTTTTTAAACCGCATAATAGCATATAATGATCCGACTGAGAGGATTTTTATTATGCTGACGTGGTTGTACAAAATGTTATTCTACCTACCGGTAAAAATACTGGTAAAATCCAGTAGCATTCCTTCTGATCCGACAGTTGAACTTAATGTAGATCCCGGAAAACCGATCTTGTATATATTTAAAACAGATTCAATCATCGATTTTCTTGCACTGCATTTTCTTTCCAAGAAAATTGCTCTCCCGTCACCGTTTAAACCGTTGATTCTCAATAATACTCCTATAACTAGATACATATTTCTTTATAAGTCTCCTTTGCTTTTTTCTACACATGCGAAGAAAAGATTAAAAAGCTATCAGATTTTTAAACAGTGGATTGATTTTCACCACGAGCATCCTAACTGTGATTTTCAAATAATAATTGTTCCCAGTTTTTGGAACAGAAACCCCGGCTTACGAAAATCCAATCAGCAGCCTAGCAACCTAACGATATCTAGTACGCTTAAGAATATATACCACATGATTATGCACGGAAGGGATCATACTTTCCTCCTATCTTCTCTGTTAACACTCAATGGTCTGCTTGGCCACCGTAGCGTTATAAAAGGGAAGACTGACGATCATGCTCTTCTGTTTGAACGACTGACCCGCATGTACTTCTTCCGTTGCGAAAAAATATCCAAAGGACCCAATCTTCCTGAAAGGAGGCAGTTGATCGAGGAACTGCTGAGGCAGATCAATGTCAAAAATGCAATACTCGCTGAAACTGAGGCAAGCGGTCAGTCAGAACGACATATCACCCGTAAGGCAAGAAAAATAATAGACGAGATGATCGCCAACCTTTCGTTCGGAGTTATACATTTTGCCAACGGTATTGCACGATATTTTTGGAATCATCTGTACAAAGGAATCAATGTTACCGGGGACGAAACTGTAAGATCTTTAGTTCAGAACGGTCACGAAATCATTTACATACCGACCCATAGAAGTCACATGGACTACCTTCTGCTTGCATATGTAATATATAATGCAGGTCTCACACCTCCACACGTGGCATCCGGAATAAATCTTAATTTCTGGCCATTCGGTATGTTTATCAGGCGATGCGGAGCTTTCTTTCTGAGAAGAAGCTTCAATGGAGACAAACTCTATACCTGCATTTTCAGAGAATATGTATCCTATCTGTGCTCACACGGTTTCTCACTGGAGTTCTTTATAGAAGGGAAACGTTCCCGAACAGGAAGGTTGCTCAATCCAAAGACGGGTATGCTGTCCATGATGGTTCAAACCATGCTCAGAGGAACTTCGAGACCTGTTTCAATAGTTCCTGTCTACTTATCCTATGAACATATCATGGAAGTTCATTCCTATACAAAAGAACTACTCGGGATCAAAAAAGAAACCGAAAACATTTGGCAGATTTTCGGCATTTTTAAAAAATTAAGAAATTACGGACATGGTTACGTCAACTTCGGAGAACCAATCTCCATCTACAAATTTTTAAACAATTATCAGAAAGACTGGCACGATTCAATAGACCCATCAGGTAACTTCAAACCTAAATGGCTGTACAGTTGTGTCAGCGATCTTGCACATCAGATAATGTTTAATCTTAGTCAAGCAGCAGCTGTCAACGGGCTCACCCTGTCAGCTCTGATTATTCTTTCGTGTGATAAATATTCCATACCGGTTAATCTTCTGCGGACGTGTATTGATATACTTAACAATCTGCTCAAAGAGATATCTCTGAGTGAACATACCAAATTTGCCCACAGCACCGCTGATGATCTATTGTCTGATGCAATAGATTTACACAAATTTGACATTATTTCCATGTACGGTGTAGAAACAGTATCACTTCTTAGAAAACAGTACATTCAGCTCACCTATTACAGAAATAATATTATTCAACTTTTCATAATACCATCATTGGCTCTTAGGATGATTTACTATTCCGACAAGATCGCAAAGACAGAAATCATACGCTGTGTAAGTATGCTGTTCGGAATTCTCCAAAACGAACTGTTCATTCCGGTACATAAGCAGGATCTAGATACCTACATCAATAAAGGACTGCGTACAATGATTTCAATGGAATTAATTGACGAAATCAATGGATGTTATCGGATAAAACAGAAAAACATGAAAACAGCCAAGATTATAGCCGACATTTCCAAGGAAACACTAATCAGATATGCAGTGTTCTTCACGATCATCTCCTCTGAAAGCATTATAAATTACGACAATCTTGAAAAGACGTGGAGTAAGATTTTGGAACACATGGACAGTTCGATGCTAATTCCTAAGGCTCCGGAATTCAGAGATCTTGAAATTATCAAAGGACTAGTTTCATATTTGGAAAATCATAACATGGCAAAGGAAATCAATGTCGATGGCCTTCTGAAATTCGATTTGGATGCACTCGAGGAAATAATAAGTCTGGTTGTATCACTAACATCAGAAGAACTTCATGGTAAAATAATACAGAATTTGGAATCCTTGTGCTAACGGAAAAACAAAAAGGATATCATATGAATATAATCAAAAATCTGATGCTTTTATGTTTTGTTGCTTTTCCTCTTGCATCCTATGCAGGACATGGAGAAAGTAGCGAGGAGGAGAAACCACCTATAAGCAATATCAGTTACTTCGATCTATCACCTGAAATTGTTACAAACTATGCAGCTCCTGGAAGAAAAGTTGGTTTTATCCGTGTAAAAGTTCAGCTTATGACTGATTCTCCGGGGGATGTTGCTGTTTTGGAATACCATGCACCGATGATTAGAGACGTAATCATTACAACTCTGAACAGAAAAACCCAGGCTGACTTTTCTGCAACTGGGTTTGAAGAAATCCGGCGAGAATGCAAAAACCAGATTGAGGAATTCCTTCAGAAGGAAGAAGGACGCAAGGTTTTGAGGGATATCCTCTTTACCAACGCAATTTGGGAATAATTTTCCAATTATTCCTGTAAATCAGTTATCTCGCCGACAGTTGCATTCAGCAGACCGATCAGTTCCTGAGGTTTCAATCCTATAGAGAGACCTCTCTTTCCTCCGCTCACAAGAATTTCATCATGCTTAACCGCTTCTGCATCAATCAGGGTTTTGACAAGTTTCTTTTGTCCTAGAGGACTTATACCACCGACTATATATCCTGTAATTCTTTCCGCGTCTTTCGGATCAACCATTTCCACATTCTTCACTTTCAGCAGCTTGGCGGCATGCTTTAAGTTTAGAGTACAATTTACAGGAATCACCACAGTAAAATAAGTTTTATCATGGTGAATAAGCAAAGTTTTATATACTTCGCTCATGTTGCGTTTCAGTTCTTCTGCGCAGTGATGTCCGAAATCATGCAGAACATTGCATTCATATGTGTATAAATTAAAGTTAATCTTCTTTGATTTCAATAACCTAATTGCTGGAGTCATTATACCCGTCTGCCTTTTGTCTTTATAAACAGCAATTCATACAGTCCGAATAGCAGTCCGATTGCAATACCGCCTATATGAGCCCCGTTCGCCATATTAAAGAAGTTTGGAAACAACAATCCAAACATAATCCATACAATTGAAAAACCCATAAAACCGCTCGGAAGTCCTAATGCACCGTAAATTCTTCGTTGACTCAGCGATACCATCCATGCATAACCAACAAGAGCAAATACAACTCCGGACAATCCTACAAAATTTGGTCCGTATAGAGCATATTGAAGATAATTCGGAATAACCGTCCCGAGCATAAATAATGATACAAGATGAAGAAGAGAAAGATTCTTTTCAATCCTGCCACCAAGATAAATCCACATTGCCAGATTAAAGGCAATATGCATAAATCCTCCATGTAACAATGCTGGTGTAACTAACTTATACCAACTAGAAGGATCGGCAAATGAAAAATCATGCATCATCAGAGGAAGCAGGAATGAACCGAATCCCAACAGTTGCGCTAGAAACAGAACTATGCAAACTGCAGATACCAAAATGGTAAAAGTTCCACTTTCTGAAAAAACATTACCAATCCAATGTTTAAAACCTTCCCCCCCTGTACTCGAATTTTCAACTGTATTTCGATCCCATTCGCTTTCTCCGGTTCTATCTACTATTTTAAATTCCTTTGAAAGTTCCTTTGTAACTCTTTCAATAATTATCTGAGCTTTCTCTCTATCCTGCTCCTGAATTGAAACTTTGTACAAAATTTCATCGGACTCGTCGGAATTCTCTGCCTCCAGCAGTACATTACTTAGAACTGTTTTCAGTTCATCAGCATAACATTTTGCCATCTTGTAGTTATTTGATCGCAGTATTACCAACATCTTAGTTCCTGTTTTTCCTGATTTTTTAGCTATTATAACAATTATCAGTTGTTTCTTCATAAAAATTAAACTGTACCCTTGAGTGTGGACACGGATAATTTGAGTCCCCAAAGAAGTGGACACCATGGCTACCATGAATGGCAATTCTTGCCTATGAAAAAGCTGTCTGACACACATCGTTTGAATTACTTTTTTAGCAAAATGAATCAGGAATTTGCCATGCATTAAACTATATTCCATACGTTTCTGATAGATTTCCAGTATAGGAGTCTTGGCTGTTTTCCCATAAGCCGAACTGTGTGATTTCCGACTACTGACAAACCGGTTGGTTACAAAAGCAGGAATTTGTCTAGATAAATCAGTAAAGGAAAATAATGGCATATCACCAACGGCTAGTTACGTTGGTGATATGCCCAAAACTTATGAAAAAGCTACTGAATTTATTATCATCAACTTTGCTACTGGCATTACCAATAGGAACCATGGCGACTATAGATCTAGAAGAGCCAATAGAAATAGAAAATGAACCTGGATATCTGATTACCAGCGAACTTCCAGGAGGGCTCAACGAATCCAAACTGCCAGGCTATAGCGAAACCATAAAATCAACAGAAATTATCTCGTTTGACTATTCCGGACATCTTGACCATGACCAAACCTCTTTCTATGTATCAGCACATCTGACTGATACAAATAGTGTACATATTATATCTAGCGGAGTTAATCACAGAGAAAGAGACAATTCCGCATTTTACCTTGAATACAACATCCGGGATGACACTTTTTTCCCAACGTTGCTCAATATAATCAATAAAAACAAAATGTCCAGCGACAACGGTCATACGATTCATGTAAACGGGTTGCCTGAGGGGTATGGAGATGAACTGCATGTAAAATTCGCAAGCGGCGAAGCAATCCTAAAATCATCAAACCAGACTAAAACTATTTCACAGGAAGCTATACAGGAAATCTACAACCTATTTCGTACTACAGCCATAAAAAGCAGTTATGATTTCACAACGGATAAATCAACTAGGCCAATTTATGATGATGCCGATGAACAGTTTCTGCAAGGAACATGGACCGGACGGCATTTCGGTAAAGACTGCACGGTTATATTTACCGGCAGTCATGTCCTCATCTACTACAACCATCAGCTTACCGATGATACCGGCTATGTAATCATAAACGGTTCTATTCAACCTGATAAACTCCGTAGCAAACCTATCGGGAAAAAGAAAGGAGGATAGTTACGAACACTTCAGAGGTATTCCCTTCTTGCGGAAAAAGAACAGTTTTACCTTAACCGGATATATGACAAACAACAATTCCTATTCTACTGTTGATCTGTATAAGCAGACCTCCCACAAATAAGAAGGAATATTTCCGTACAAATGCTGTGCAGTCTTTTTTGGTTATTAGCGGCTACGTCTCTTTTAACTCGTTTCAAAATGATTTAAGATTGAGTCATCGTTTTTTATTGCACCAATTGAACTTAGTAGAGTAATTGTGCATAAATATCACGATTTATTTGTGGTAGAAGACAATGTTATTTCAGATAATATCTATAAAAAATTAATTTTTGTTGAAAACGAAAAAGATGGATTGTCGATTTTAAACAATCTAAATTATAAAGTTTATTTTTGCGCAATTACTTATGGAACAGAAACACAGCAAAATTCTAATTATCGGTCCCTCATGGATCGGCGATATGGTTATGGCCCAAAGTTTATTTATCAAACTCAAGGAGCTCTACCCTGATTCACAGATAACCGTGACCGCCCCAAACTGGAGTCTTCCGTTGCTGCAAAGGATGCCGGAAGTAACCAAAGCTGTTGCAAACACCTTTACACATGGTGAACTGGCTTTAGGGAAAAGACGAAAACTTGGAAAAGAACTGGAACCAGAAAACTACGATCTTTCCATAGTGCTGCCAAATTCCTTCAAATCAGCACTGGTTCCTTTCTTCGCCAACATCAAAAGCCGTCGTGGTCTAAAAGGAGAACAACGCTACATTCTGCTTAACCAGATGTATAAAAATATCAAACAGACTCTGCCGCTTATGGTGCAACGATACGTAGCCTGTGCCTTTAATCCAAATACCTGCAATATTTCAAAACCAGAGGATCTAGGACACATACCGTACCCGAAGCTTACAGTAAATTTGGATAGCATTCCCGATGTATGCCGCAAACTTAATATAGAATACAATACCCATACACTTGGGATCTGTCCCGGCGCTGAGTATGGAGAAGCCAAACGATGGCCGGCTGAATATTATGCCGAAATAATCAAATCATGGATAAAAAGCCGCGGCGTTGCATGTATTTTCGGATCCGGCAAAGATCAGACTACAGCAGACAAAATAGTAACTCATATTCCTGAAGAACTGAGATCGAAATGCTTTATACTGACTGGGAAAACATCTCTAACAGAAGCAATAGATTTACTAGCACACTGTGAAATAGTAGTAACCAACGATTCCGGACTTATGCACGTGACTGCAGCCGTAGGCACGCCATTGATCGCAGTATACGGTTCATCAACCACCGGATACACACCTCCATTGTCACACAAGGCAAAAACTGTTTTTCTGAATCTCGAATGCAGACCTTGTTTCAAACGGGAATGTCCTCTCGGTACAACCGCATGTTTAAGACAGATAACACCGGAAATAGTACTTGAAAAATTGAATGAAGCATTAAACACAGAACTTAAATAATTATGATTTTCAGACTTATATATACTGTGATCGGGTATTTAGCATTACCACTGATCATTATTATTTTAAATCTTCCCAAAAAACATAAACCTTCCTACGGTTGGAGATTTCCAGAACTGCTTGGTTTTTTTAAGTTCAGCTGTTCTAAAAATACCAGGATCTGGATCCATTCTGTAAGCGTCGGAGAAACAATAGCTGCCATTCCATTTATTAAAAAGTACCACGAGATGCATCCTGATGTAGAACTGGTTGTAACCACCACCACCACTACCGGAGCTCAACAGCTGAAGAAACTGAATTTTGTCACCCATATTTATGCACCTCTTGATTATCCTCATGCTGTTTATCTTTTTTTGAAAAAAGTTAGACCTAAAGTTCTTTTTATCATGGAGAGAGAACTTTGGCCCAACTGGCTTAATGCATGCCAAAAGCGGCAGATCCCTGTAATTCTCTTAAATGCAAGATTATCCGAACGTTCATGCCAGAAATATCAGAAAATGCCATCTGTATTTTATAATTTGCTCGGTTCCAATTTATCCATGGTTCTCTGTCAGAACAGCAAAGATGAATCCAGATTCCACAGATTGAATGTATTAAACACTAAGGTAACAGGATCAATGAAATACGATCTGGAACTGAATCCTGAACTTTGCAGACAGGGAACAGCCTTAAAAAACGAAATAGGAACCCGCCCGGTATGGATTGCTGCATCAACGCACGAAACCGAGGATGAAATATTTCTGTTGGTCCATAAACGGCTCCTGGACAAAATTCCAAATGCACTGCTGTTTCTTGTTCCCCGCCACCCGGAAAGATTTGACAGTGTAGCCCAAAAAATTAAAAAGGAAAATCTGACCATGGCCAGGCGCAGTACAAAAGAGCCAATAACACCGGAAACTCAAGTTTATCTCGGGGACACGCTGGGAGAACTCATTCTGCTTTACCAGGCCTCTGATGTAGTATTTATCGGAGGAAGTTTAGCAGACATTGGTGGACATAATCCGATTGAAGCAGCAGTCCTTTCGAAACCGCTTCTGATAGGGCCATACTACTACAATTTTGAAGAGGTAGTACTCAACCTGAACGAAGCAAAAGGACTAGAAATCATCTCGGAAAATGAAAATATATCCCAACGACTCACAGAATTGCTGTTAAGTCCAGATCAGGCAAAAGCTATGGGAAAACAAGCTTTCAATTTTATCGAATCCAATCATGGTGCAATTGACAAAACAATAAAATATATCGATGAAAGTATTGAAATCTAATTTTACATTCTACCGTTTAGATGCAGACAATCCCTGCATAACCTGCGTCTTTATTGAATCAAAAACATCATCGGTATAAAAGAAAGATTCCTTAGCTTCCAAAGCGAGTCTTCGTTCCTTGGCGAAGGATCTCTGCAACCGTTCCAGCATTCTTTCAACACATCCGTTTGGAATAAGCTTACTCTTATCAAAATCGATGATCCAAATTCTGCCTTGATCATCGATAAGCAAATTGTGTATATTCAAATCAGAATGATAAACTCCGTTTTCAGCCAATTGGATAACACTCTTTGCAATTTCGGCAATTTCGTTTGAAGAAAGCGTTCTTTGCTTCAGTATATTGACCAAATTAGAACTGTTCTCAATGTAACTGACCAGGATATCATATTTCGCCCACCATATCCCGGAACGATGGGTTCTTGCAGCAACCGGAACCGGCACATTCATGCCTCGACTCCGCAACAATTCCAGTACAAGGAACTCCTGTAATGATCTAGCTGACTTTTTCCCCTGATAGAAAAAGCTATCCTTTGAAAAGTTCGCAATAAAACCGCCGCGCATATAATGACGCAACACATATTTCCTTTTATTACCAACAAAATAGGTAACCCCTCTTCCCTTTGCCGTTCCGAAAATTAAATTCTTATTTGCCCAATAGTAGGAATCAAACATATTTGGTTCAAATTCAGGACAATAATCATTATTGACCAAAAATATGTCTCTGGTTAATTTTATTTTTTTTGTTTCACTCATAAACAATTCCAAAGGTGATCTAGAAAATAACAATCCTTTGCGATAGACTAGGACCGTATTATAGTCTTTTTTGAGGTAAACAGCAGTGTCAAACATAACAGTTCCGAAATCTATATGCATCATTCGTCTTTCTGCTATTGGGGACTGTATCAATGTTATTCCGCTGGTACAACTTATTCAGAAAACCTATCCTCAGGTAAAAATAACCTGGATCACAGAAAAAATTGAAGCGGAACTGCTTAATTTTATGTCTGGCATTGACTTTATTACCTATAACAAGAAGAAAGGGTTGAAAGAACTTCAAAGATTAAAGAAAATCCTTAAAACCAGGCATTTTGATTATCTTTTGCACCTGCAGTCGGCCATCAAAGCAAGCATCATTGCACATTTCGTCAAGGCTGAAACTAAAATAGGATTCTGCAAAGAACGCTCCAAAGATCTGCAATGGATGTTCATAAACAAGAAAATACCGTCTCCACGTGGCAGTCATGTTGTTGATGGTTTTATGGAATTTGCATATGCAATAGGATGTCCAAGAGAGGTTCCTGTCTGGAATATTACCACAGATCAGACAGCTCTCGATAAATTCAAAAAGATAATATCGCTTAACCGCCCGCTGTGTCTGATAAACCCATGTACCAGCAAAGAATCCAAAAACTGGACAATTGAAGGATATATTGAGATTTGCAACTACATGATCGATAAAGGATTCAATGTATATCTGATTGGAGGAAACAGTAAAACAGAACAAATCTACAACCATGAAATCATTAACGCAGCCAGAAACGGCGTTGATTCTCTGATTGGTAAAACAACTATCAACGAACTGCTTGCAGTAATAAGTATGGCCAGCATAGTTATTTCGGCCGATACCGCGGCGGTTCATATGGCAAATGCACTTAATATACCCGTAGTAGGACTTTATGCGACTCACAATCCAGAAAGAGTCGGTCCTTACAATCAACCTCAGAATGCAGTAAGTGTATATGAAACATGCGTTGAAAAAGAATATGGAAAACCTTCTTCGATGCTTCCATGGAGAACCAGAGTTCATAATCCCGAAGCAATGAAACTTATCACACCAAGTATGGTACAATCTGCTGTTGATAAAGTTTGTAAAGATTGGAACCTATGATAAAAGAAACAAAGACACTTGATGTTGTCGGGCTACGTTGTCCGGAACCTTTAATGCTCACCAGAAAAACAATGAGAGAACTGAAGGTCGGAGATATTCTTCTTGTTAAAGGGGATGACTTTTCTACAACCAACGATCTGCCAAAGCTGTGCCAAAATCTGGGTTATACCATTCTTGAAAGCAATGTTACAGAAAAGCCATACTACTTCTATATACAGAAATAGGAATTACAATCATGCTGACCGCCGTTTTTCCAGGAACTTTTGATCCAATTACCATAGGGCATACAGACTTAATTCACAGAGCATCTAGACTCTGTGACAAACTGATTATCGCAATAGCAGAAAGTTCTAGTAAAAGGACATTATTTACTCTAGATGAAAGAATCGAACTTACCGGAAAAGTTTTGGCCGATCGACCTAATATCACAGTGGTTGGCTACAATAATCTAACGATTGATTTTCTCAAAGAAAATAACATCAACGTTATGTTCAGAGGTTTAAGAAACAGCATCGATTACGAGTATGAGAAGCAACTGGCAAACGCATACCTTTCTCAGCTTCCAAACTTGGAAATTATATTTTTAAATACCAAACTTCAGTATTCCTTTATTTCCTCATCAATTGTAAAAGATATCGCCATCCACGGCGGAAGTATAAACCAATACGTAAGCCCACTAGTGGAAGAAGCCGTCAAAAACAAGATCCGCAGGTATAAATAACTACTTTTGACAATTCGGGCAATAGTAAGTTGAACGCTGGCCCTGGACTATGTGTATAATTTCACTACCGCAACACGGACAAGGTTCACCGGATTTTCCATATACCTTCAGTTTCTGAACAAAATAACCCGGCTTACCGTCAACCTGAGAAAAATCGCGAATTGTAGTTCCGCCCTGTTCAATAGAACTCTGCAGAGTAAGTTTAATCTGCTCCACGAGCAGTTCACATTCATTCTCAGTAACAGAATCAGCCCTCCGGCATGGGCTTATATTGCATGAAAATAAAATTTCACTAGCATAAATATTCCCTATTCCAACTACAATTTCGTTATTCATCAAAGTTTGCTTTAAATTGGTTTTGCGCTTGCGAAGCTCTTTTAATAGATAAACCGGATTCAAATCATCTGTTAAGGGTTCTACTCCAAGTCTGCTCAAGAAAGGCAGTTCAAGCGGATCTCCTGAGGTCCACACTATGGCGCCAAATCTTCTTGGATCGTTGTATCTAAGACTCATACCATTATCAAGTATCATTTCATAATGATCATGTTTAACCAATGGCTGGGATACCTGAATCACTTTCAAATGACCGGTCATTCCCAAATGAATAACAAAAGAGCCACCACCATCAGTTGATACAATAATGTACTTGGCCCTTCTGTAGAGACCGGTAATTTTGTGGTTCTCTACATTTTTTAAATCTTCAGTTATCTTGAAACGTAAATTAGCATTGTAAACATTAACACGTTTTACAGTTCGTTCTTGCAACAGCGGCATTAAGCCGGTTTTGGTAACTTCAACCTCTGGTAACTCAGGCACAGTATATCCCCGAAAATCTCAACTCACATACACCTATTTTATTATAAAAAAAACACAGTACAAATAAATGCACTGTGTTCATGATCTGTACCTTTCATTTGTAAACCACCACTCAATAACAGAAGGGTCTCTGTCTTAGTGATTATACAAACTACTTTATTTTACCTTCTTTGTAGATAACGTGCTTACGAGCTACAGGATCAAATTTCTTGATTTCCATCTTCTCTGTCATAGTACGTTTATTTTTGGTAGTGGTGTAAAAATGACCAGTACCTGCAGAAGAATTTAAACGAATCTTTTCACGACCTGTCTTTGCCATTTTTTAAACTCCTAAATTTTTTCACCATTAGCGCGCATATCAGCTAAAACAGCATCAATACCCCTTTTATCAATAACACGCATTGCCTTAGAAGTAACTCTCAATCTTACAAAACGACCTTCGCTTTCAACCCAGAAACGGTGAAATTGAATATTAGGCAAGAAACGACGACGAGTTGCATTCTTAGCGTGTGAACGATTGTTACCAACTGCAGGACGCTTTCCAGTAACTTGACAAACCTTAGACATATTAACCTCTAAATAAACTATAACGACCACTAAAACCAGTTCTAATGATCAATGATCAAACATTTTATTTATATAAACAGTAACACCGATAAACAAACACGTTTGTTACATCTAAGCCAACTTTGCATCTAAATCAGCTCTTACTAGCAAAATGTCGATACATTCATAATATAAACTTTTCTTCTGCCATACTAGCATGTACTTTAACAACACTTAGCTTTAGGCAATTATACACGCGCAGGATTATATCACAAAGAAAAAAAAACAAAAGAACTGATTTTTTTTCAAAATTAATGTTTTTTTACGCAAAAAAGACTGATCAACAACTGATCACATCATTCCAACCTCACTCCGAGGGCAATTTCAAAAAGGATCTCATTACTAAAAGGATCTCATTACTATATAATAACTCTGTTCTGTCGTCTCATATAATTGTTATAACAGAACCAATAAGATGCGAGTTCAGGAATACGAATATGTTAAAAAACAAAAAAATCCTTCTAGGAGTAACTGGTGGTATTGCAGCCTATAAGAGTTGTGAACTGATAAGATTGTATCAGAAACAAGGGGCAGACGTTAAAGTCATCATGTCCGAGGCCGCCACAAAATTTGTTGCCCCTCTGACTTTTGCTGCACTGTCTCATCACGAAGTCGAAATCACCATGTTTGATGACTCCATAAAACACATTGAACTTGCACAATGGGCTGATATTCTAGTAATTGCCCCCGCAACAGCTAATACTATAGCTAAAATAGCCTGCGGAATTGCAGACAATCTTCTAACAAACATAATTTTGGCGGCAACATGCCCCAAACTGGTGGCACCTGCAATGAATGTTAATATGTATGAAAACGCCGCAACAAGGAAAAATATACATAAATTAGTGCAACTTGGCATTCAAACCATCGGACCTGACTCAGGTTATCAGGCTTGCGGAGATATGGGAAAAGGGCGACTAGCAGCCCTGGATCAAATACTAGACGCAACAGTTAAAATACTCAAAAAATCAAACAACAGAAAAATAGTCATAACAGCTGGACCTACACAAGAACCTCTAGATCCTGTCAGATTTATTACCAATCACAGTTCAGGTAAAATGGGATATGCACTGGCACAGGCAGCCGCTGAAAAAGGGTATACAGTCAAGCTGGTATCAGGACCAACAAACATTCCGGTACCGTCGGCAGTTGAAATAATCAAAGTTAAAACGGCATCAGATATGCTCAACGCCGTACTCCATGAAATTGAAGATTCTGATATTTTTATAGGATGTGCGGCTGTTGCAGATTTCCGGTCCAAAGTAATAAGCAGAAATAAAATCAAAAAAACAGATGATACAGAATCTCTTACTCTAGAACTTGTCAAAAATCCTGACATTATAAAAGAAGTAGCCAATCTTCATAAAACTTTCACCGTTGGCTTTGCAGCAGAAACCACCAATGTGGTTGAATATGCAAAATCAAAACTAGTCAAAAAAGATTTGGATTTAATTATTGCTAACGATGTATCTGATTCAAGCATCGGGTTTAATAGCGATCAAAATAGGGTATCACTTGTTTTCAAAGATTTATCAACAGAGGATTTGCCATTGATGAACAAACAGGATTTGGCAAGAGTTCTGATCGATAAGATTGAATCTCAGTTAGGAAAAAAAGATGAAACAAGATATTAAAATGAAAATTCTCGATCCGCGCATCGGTTCTGATTTCCCTCTTCCTTCTCACGCTTCAAGCGGCTCTGCCGGTGTTGATCTAAGAGCAATGATTCCTGAAGCTTTGGTTGTTAAACCCAATCAGACTGTTTTAATACCAACAGGGATCTCAATATTTATAGACAACCCAGATTTATGTGCGACCATTCTGCCTCGTTCCGGACTCGGTCATAAACACGGCATCGTACTAGGAAATTTGGTAGGACTTATTGATTCTGACTACCAGGGCCCGCTTATGGTGTCCATGTGGAACCGCAGTACTGACGAATTTACAGTCAATGTAGGTGATCGAATAGCACAACTGGTATTTTTACCTGTGGTTCATGCAAATTTCACAATTGTTGACAGTTTTGAAAAAAGTGAAAGGGGCGAAGGCGGTTTCGGACATACCGGAACAAATTAACCGGTATAACTCATTTTTCCGGTTCCCCCTAACTGTTACAGCCGGGGGGATTTGGATGTTGGGAACATCTTAGGATTGGTCCTGACATGGATTTAATTTAGCATAGTTCCTTATATCCCAAGTCTACAGAAAATGCAGAGAATTTCTGATAACTGGTAGGTAATCATCTTTCATACGCTGATCATGGGAATAGTTTTCCACGACTTTTATAATCCATTCCTTATTGAGTTTTTTCTTTAATTTCTCAACAATTTCAGCATATGTGAAACGATCCTGGTAGTTTCCGTCTAGATGAAACAAACCGCACCATTTTTCGTTAATACATTTCATGATTACCATCGCAGAGTCTTCAATGAAGCTACACGCAGGATACCATTCATCAGAACACTCAACAAAACCATTTTCCCGCTGCTGTTTCTCCAGAAAAGCCACCATGTTGTTGCCGGAATTAAGTTCAGCAATCTGCCATCCTAGCCGTATAATACAGGCACGCATATTATTATTGCGAACAGCCTCCTCACACTTCTTTTTGTACAATCCGTAATTTTCAACACTGTCTGCGGGATCAAAAATACCGTATGGTCCATTCCTATGATCGGAAAATACCATTACCGAACTTGTGAAAACAAAGGGGATATTTTGAACGTAGGCAAAATGAGCCAAAGCACCACACCAATTTTCTGATCCCGTGGCGCAGTGAACAATCGCATCAAGATTCATACGGGACAAAAACAGATTGGATTCTTCAAGATTATCCGGATTAACTAGATTTCGCGGCCACGGTAAAACCTGATATCCTTGCTGTTCAGCAACATTTTTCACATATGGAGCAACCGTTCCGTGTAAACCTGTGATTAGTATTCTTCGTCTGCCCACTTTGCCATCCCCTTTAAAAATATCTAGATCCCGTACTGTTCACGATACCTGGACACTTGCTCTAAATGCTGACTCAAAGTTGGTACCTGTTCAAGGTAGTTGATAAGATCTCCCAATGTTATAATGGAAATCACCTTTATATTGTAGTCACGCTCAATCTCTTGAATCGCAGACATATCAGAACGTCCTTTTTCCTGTCTGTCCAAAGCAACTACAACGCCTGCAAGTGTGGCTCCGTGTTGCTGAATTATAGACATTGACTCTCTTATTGCTGTACCTGCGGTTATCACATCATCAACGAGCATAACTCTCCCTTGTAGCGGGCTCCCTATCAGATTACCGCCTTCCCCGTGATCCTTTGCCTCTTTTCGATTGCAGCACCACGGAATATCCTTGTGGTAAACCTCATACAATTGAGTTACAGTTGCGGAAGCAATAGGAATCCCCTTGTACGCAGGACCAAAAATCAAGTCATACTCAACATTTGAATCAATTAATGCCTCTGCGTAGAATTTTCCCAGTTCTGCCAAATCTTTTCCAGAATTAAATAATCCGGCATTAAAGAAATATGGACTTTTTCGCCCTGATTTCAACGTAAAATCTCCAAATTTCAAAACATTCTTAGACAAAGCCAATTCTATGAATTTTTTCTTGTAATCTTTCATCTTATTCGCTACCTGATTGTTGAACTCAAACTACCAAAAACTCTAAAGATTATAACAAAAAAGAACGTAATTCTGATTCTAACAATTTGAAATATTTCACACATAGTTTTTTGACTCTTCATAGGTATATCTCTCTGTAATATCGAGATCTCAAATAGACTCATTATGAGCTTAAACTCGATATTAATCATATATAGGTAACCTGTCATAAAGCCATCCGCACGGTTAAAACCATGGGTTTTCACGCCAGCTTGGGTTATAATTGTAGCAATAAATATTTTAGAGTTAGGAATTGATTATGATTAGTAGTATGACAGGATTCGCAAGCTATGAATATAAAAACGAATTCGGTTCTTTTGTCTGGGAAATACGTTCTGTTAACCAAAGATTTCTAGAACAGTATTTTAAACTTCCGGATGAATTAAGAAGCATAGAGGGTGATGCAAGAGAAATTCTCAAGCATGAACTTGAACGAGGAAAAGTCGAATGCACATTAAAATTCTATCCGAATATAGATAACAACAACATCCATTTCAACGAAAAGCTAGCAAAGCAGCTGGTAGCTAACGCAGAACTGGTTAATTCATTCCTAAACGACAAATCAAATTCAAGTTTCAATCCTATAGATATTCTTGCCTGGCCGGGTGTTATCGACAGTGGCAGTGCAGATGACGATCAAGTAAAAAACAGCGCATTAGAAGGATTTAAACAGGCCATTGCAAAGCTCAAGGATGCTCGTGTACGTGAAGGTGAAAAATTATCGACAATTCTGCTAGATAAATTAAACAAAATAGAACAAGAGGTAGCAAAAGTAACAGAACACATGCCAGATATACTTAAATGGCAGAAGGATAAAATCGAAACAGCATTCAAGGACTTGAACGTAACGCTTGATCCGGCAAGATTGGAGCAGGAAATAATACTCATCGCTCAAAGAATTGATGTTGCAGAAGAACTGGATCGACTCAGATCTCATGTTACAGAAACCAACGCCATTCTGAACAAGGGTGGGGCCTGTGGAAGAAGGCTGGATTTCATGATGCAGGAATTCAACAGGGAATCAAATACTCTTGCTTCCAAATCAATTAACACGGAAATTACCAATTCCGCAATAGAACTTAAAGTACTCATTGAACAGATGAGAGAACAGATTCAGAATATAGAATAGGAACGGACATGAATTACTTTGCGAACTTATTTATTATTTCTTCTCCGAGCGGTGCCGGAAAATCAACACTGCTCAACAAACTGTTTTCTGCAAACCTTCATCCGATGAAGTTTTCCATATCCCACACTACGCGTGATATAAGGCCTGGAGAAATAGACGGAGTTCACTATCATTTTGTAACTAAAGAAAATTTCAGGGAAATGATTGACAGCAACAGTTTCTTCGAATGGGCGCAGGTTTTTGATAACTATTATGGAACATCTCGCGTGAATATAGAGGAATATCTGAAAAACGGTACGGATGTATTCCTTGATATAGACTGGCAGGGAGCCCGTCAAATCCGCAAGCAGTTTCCTGCTGTACGAACAATTTTTATATTGCCCCCTAGCCTTGATGTTTTGCGAAACCGTCTTGTAAAAAGAGGCCAGGATTCAGATCAGGTCATCAATTCTAGAATGGATAAGGCAAAAAATGAAATTATTCATTACGATGAATACGACTACACAATAATAAATGATGATCTAGAAACAGCATTTGAACAATTAAAGAACATCGTACTGGCAGAACGTCAGAAAACAGCAAATCAAATGGTTAGGAACGCCGAGCTTCTGAAAAATCTAACAAAATGATAGAAGCCGACTTCACTGCGAAGAAATCAAGTATTTTGCTGAGGGGGCGATTACTCCACCTCCTCTATTTTGGTATTCCATCCGATATAGGTCTGAACAGCCGCCTCAGACGATAGTTCTGAAGCTCTTAAATAATGTTCAGCAAGCCATCCTTTGGGAAGTCCAACAATCAATTCATCGTTAGAAACACTAAAACTTACAGAAGGAACCGTTCCTTCCGTTCTTCTGATACACAGTATAATGGCGAACCTTAAGATACGAGCAAAACAACATGCCTCTTTTTCAGAAACAGCGTGCTGTTTTTTCAAAGCATCAAGCTTAAATTCATTTTTCTGATTAAACAGCAAAGCACTTAACAGCTGTTTCTGGGCGACAGAAAATCCAGGCATATCAACATTATCTACAATGTATGCAGCATGTTGCGGGGATTTTTTGTATTCAATACAAAGTCCTAACTCATAGAGGCACGCAGCAGACTCTAGAATTGGACGATAACGTTCATCAAGTCCCCAGACATCCTTCAACTGTTCGAATATTTTAATGCATGTCTGCCGGACTCTGTTACCCTGATCTGCATCTAGCTGGTAACGGGAAATCATACTATTGACCGTTCGTTCCTGCGCATCACCGCAACCGAATCTGGACTCATCTGAAACGATTGATATCATTCCATATATCAACCCTTCTCTCAAAGCACCTCCGGCCAATGTCATTTCTTTAACTCCGAACACTTCAAACAAAGCAATTAAAATGGACAATCCAGATGCAAAAACAGTCAATCGTTCAGGAAGCAAACCTTCTAGAGACAGATTTTCAATTGAACCGCACGCTATAGACTGTTCCTTGAGAGTATTGAGTTTTTCAAGAGTTATTCTTTCTGAAGTTCCTTGTGCAAGCATTATTTCCTGTAGTGCCTGCACAGTTCCTGAAGCTCCGACACAAGAACTCCAACCCACACAGAGATATTCATGAACAATTGTACGGAAAACCTCTTTAGCTCCAGCTATTGCATTGTTAAAATTTACACTGTTTAATTTACCATCGGAGAAGTATTTATCAAGCCAGGTCACGCAACCCAAAGGAAGACTGTTCAATATCTGAGCGTCAAAATTTTCCCCAAGTACGACTTCGGTACTTGCTCCACCCACATCAATCACTAGACGATGACCGCTGCCGCTCGAAGTCCATGACACCCCCTGGTAAATAGTTCTAGCCTCTTCAAGACCGGATATCACTTCAATTTTGTGTCCAAGGATCTCTTCTGCGATTCTTACAAAGGTATCTACATTCTTTGCATAACGGAGTGTTGCAGTTCCAACAATCCGGATATTCTCATCAGGAATATCCTCCAATTGTTCAGCA
>JAEEGH010001988.1_pt1 | contig 56842 bp, 37 predicted proteins | sample 9134181 | NCBI WGS metagenome assembly JAEEGH01 (sample SAMN16246544, study PRJNA631951) | gut metagenome | biome: gut microbiome; feature: rumen; material: DP-attached | host: Bos | place: Iran: Karaj | collected 2018-10 | reverse complement strand
GAAGATCAGATATTTAGATTCTCTGGTGATGACGATGTATTTGTTTACATTGGTAATACATTAGTTCTTGATTTGGGTGGTATTCATAATGCTGTTCAGGGCCAGATTAATTTTGCTACTGGTGAAGTTTTGATTCAGGGACACAATGGCGGAAATAATGGTGCATCTGGAGAATCTAATCTTACAAATTCAAAGGATGATAATACATATGCGAACAAAGGCATAGGAACCACCAATGTTTATACTCTGTTAGGTTATAATTCGCCGGAGGAAGGACTACGTGAATTTAGTAAAGATGATCATCAATTAACAGTAGTATATTTTGAGCGAGGTGGACATCTTTCAAATTGTCGTATTAGTTTTAACTTTACACCTAACAGGACAACAACTGCTACATTTGAAGGAATGAAGATTAATTCTTCTCATGAGGGATTAGCAGGTGCTGAGTTTAAGCTTTATACAGATGCAGCTTGCATGTCTGATGCAGGGTTGTATACAGCAGTTTCTGATGAAAATGGTACTGTTAAATTTACAGGTTTAACTGTAGGTGACGGTAATTCAAGGGACTATTATGTAAAGGAAGTAACTGCTCCAAGTTCATATGTAGCGTCAACAGGTGCCATCTGGAGATTGACGGTATATAAAAACGATGATGGTACATTGTCAACAAAAATGTATGCTAACAATGAGTTGGCGATGGCAGGAGCATTAGGTGAGAACTTTGAGCAAGTTACGGATTACAATACAGAAATAAAATATATTGTTAATAAGACTATAGATGAGATACTAAGTGTTACTTATGATAAGACAGCAACCGTAGCTAATTGGGATGATCGTACATATAATGTTAGTCTGTCTGCAACAGCAACTAGTACAACAACAGATACTTCAACAGTTACGATTACTAATCCGGTAGATGTTGTATTAGTGCTTGATGCTACATATAGTATGTACTTCCCAGCTGATTTGGTGCCATATAATAGAGGAACATCTGCTTTGGTTCAAGGCACAGACTATTATGTAATAGAGCCAGGTTCTTCAGCTACAAATTACAGGATTTTCTATAAAACAAGCGACCATAAATGGCATTATGAGGATGCTAGTAAAAAGTATGGCGGTTCAGGTAACTCTGGAGAAATCAAAGAGACTGTTAGTGGTCAAGTAACTACGGTTACTGCAAAGATTACTAGTGCAGACGATGTAGTAACAGTGTATAAAAACTCCAACTGTACAAATAAGGCTACCAGTATTAGTAATGGTACTAAGTACTATTTTAAAAAAGATAATCAAGTATATGCATTAAAGTATAAAAATAATGCGTGGAGATATAAGAAAGGGAATGGTGATCCAAATAAAGATAGTTCTACGGTATTTGCAGCTCCAGTGGCAGAAACTACAGGTGGTACATATACATACACCAAGGATGATACTGTATTAACTCAGTTCTATACATCTCCATCGGGTGGTAGTACTACTAGATTGTCATTACTTCAGAGTGAAGCAAATGCTTTTGTTGACACACTTTCATCACTTTCTTCATCAAATAGAATTGGAATTGTATATTTCAATAGTAGTAATGGCGTTATAGCAGATATGACTAATCTGGATGAAAGTGGTGTTGCTAGTTTAAAGAATGCAATAAATGGAATGAATAGTAAGCTTGGCGCTGGAACACAACAGAACCTTGGTTTAAGTAAGGCCGTTAGTATGGTAAATGGCTTAGATGGTGATCACAGTAAATTTGTGGTTACTATTACAGATGGTTGCCCTACTGATGATGTTGATAAAGTATTAAGAGAAGTTGAAAATAGCAAGAATACTCTAAAAGATGCTGGTGTGACGTTGTTAAGCATTGGAATTGATGTAGATGAGGATATGATGTCTTCTTCAGGAGATGTTTTAAAGAAAGCTGCATCGAACGATGATTATGCGTATATTACTACATCAGCGGAGTTAGACAAAATTTTTGCAAATGTTACAAAAACAATTACAAATACGTCAGTAGTTACATATGCCAAAAAAGGAAATGTATATGACTATATTGACGATAGATTCGAATTAGTAGGAAGTCCTAGTGATTATGGGGCAGAATGGATAGATTCAAGTCATACTGGTTTGGTATGGTCTGATGTAACTCTTGATACTTGGGGCCAGACAATTCAAATCCGAGCTAAAGATGATTTCATGGGTGGAAATATAATAACAACAAATACTTCAAACTCTAGAGTAGATATTGATGGTGCTAATTATTATTTTCCACAACCTACAGTTAATGTTAAATTGCTTCCATTAGAGGTTGAGGGCTCAGAAGTGACAGTACTTCTCAATGATAGTTATGACGAAAAGGCAATTGTGAAATCAATGTTAGAGAGCTTGTCTTCTAGTGATGGTAATGGTGTTGCTACCATGGTTAGAACAAATGCTGACCCAGACATCTTACTTAGTGGAATGCAACAGAGCTTTGGTTATTCATATGGATTTACTACTGATACAGTCGGTACAATTACAATCAAGCTAACAAAGAATCAGACTGCTGCTTCATTAGCACCTGATTCTAATGGAAAAGTAGTAGCTGTTGATGAAGGGGATGATGTATATAAATACACTTTGGATGTTACATTCAAAGCTACATCATATGATTATAGAAAGAATACCGTAGTAAAAGGATCTGTGGACCAACCATTAACAAAGCAGATTGAGAAGGGAAGTCTTGTAACAGAACCCGATAAATCTGACAGAGAATTAGGATATGTATTGATAGAAGAGGCGGATACCGATTCGATTGATAATGAAATCAAAAAGACAGCAACAGCTGATTTTGTTATCAACGTAGTTGATGCTGGTATATATCTTGATAAGATTGGTGGTATTAATTCAGCACTGTTAGCCGGAGCAGAGTATACGGTTTCTAAGGATAGTGATTTTAGTACAGAGTTCGCAGTATTGACAACTGGAGAAGATACTTATTCTTCAATGTTTGCTGAAGGACTGGGAGTTGGAACCTACTATATAAAAGAAACAAAGGCTCCTAAAGGATATGCTCTTAGTGATGAGGTATTCACATTAACTATTGCAAAGACCAATGTTGTTAGTCAGTATAAGTTAACAATTTCTTCTAGCCTTGGTTATAGTATTGCAAAGCCGGTTGAACGTACATTTAGCGTATTAGGAGATAGCACTAATCCAGAACAGTCAGGATATTTCTTCAATGAAGAAGGTAAGGCAATTAAAGCTAATAATTCAAGCTACTTATTAGACAGTTCATATCTTGATAATCCAGAGGCAACAAAGGATTATACAGTGATAGTTGGAACTGTTGATAGTAAGGTACTATTGAGTGCGAAGGATGAAGTTGCCTACACACTTCCAGAAACAGGTGGAAGAGGAATTTATGTATATACAATCGGTGGCGTGCTACTCATGTTAGGCGCATCGCTGATGTTATATAAAAACAAAAAGAACCAAAAAAATATTAAGTAATAAAGGAGAGAGGTACAATGAAAAAGATGAGAAAAATCTTATCACTCGCACTTGCAGTGATAATGATGATGGCTATGAGCATTACAGCATTTGCCGACAATGAAACCACAACCACTTCAACAAATTCAACAATTACAGTTAGTAATCTACAGGTTGGTTCAACAGTTCAGGTATATAAGTTAGCAACTGTTGTCAACAACGAGATTAAAGTTGAAAAGTGGGCAGAGGATGCCTATGACATTTCAACAAAAACTGAAAAAGTTAATGGTGTCGATGTAGTTATTCCTACATATGAGATGGATGCCGATGAAGTAAAGGATATTGAGGACGCTTTTGATGCTGCAATGGATTCCACAAGCAAGCCAGTATTGGTAGCTGAGAATCCAAACGCAACTGCAACTGTTAATTTTACAGTTGAGCCAGGTGTTTACTACATCAAGGCTACTGGTATCGAAACTAAGGATAATGATGGTAAAGTAACAGAAAAGGCTATGATTTATAAGCCTATGGTAGCTGTAGCTGTAGAGGCAAATACTGCTGGAAAGTATGTTGCTAAAACAATAGAAGTTGTAGCAAAGGGTACTCCAGATGATATTAACAAGGTACTTGATCCTAATGATGATAGCTTTGTACGCAATGGTCAGGTTCTCAAGTTTGAAATTACAAAGCAGGTTCCTAGAAATGTAGACAAGTTTGTTGTTTATGATTATGCATTAAACCTTACAAATTTAACAATTGATAGTGTAACAGTAGGAACAGAGGATATTACTTCTAAGTACAATGCATTTACAGCTGATACAACTCGTACATACACAGATGAAGATAATAAAGCATATGATGTTTATAAGATTGATTTCACAAATCTTGTTTATGCCAATGATGCATTTGTTCATACTTATGAAAACAAGACATTAACAATTAAATATCATGCTACAGTTACAGGAAATGAAGGTTTCAAGAATACGGGTGATTTCTCTGTTAAAGACGATGATGAGAAGCACACAACTCCTCCAGTAGTAGGTTGGACAGGTGATATTACACTTACAAAGTTAGTTCAGGGTACACAGAATAGATTAAATGGTGCTAAGTTTGAATTAAAGAGAGTTAATAGCGACGGAACATTAGGTAATGCTCTTACATTTAGACAGTTAACTAATGGTGATTACATTTATGATGAAGCGGCTACTACAACTGAACTTGTAACAGCTGGTACAGGTGAAAATGCTGGTATTATCAAAGTTACAGGTCTTGATGAAGGTACATATCAGTTTGTTGAAATTGAGGCTCCTACAGGTTATTCAATTAATACACAGATAGCACCAAAGACTATTACAGCTGCACAGGCTCATCAGCATGAGACAATAACAGTTGAAGATCCTTCACTTTCATCACTTCCATTCACTGGTGGTATGGGTACAACAATCTTCACAGTACTCGGTGTAGCTATCATGGCTATCGCAGCAGCACTTTTCTTTGCATCAAAGAGAAAAGCTTCTAAGTAATTAGAAAAACAATATTTACAAAATAAATTGGTGGCATGCCCTGGCGGTTGTCAGGGCACAACACCAAGGAGAGGACAGAAAGCATCGATGAAGACATTCTTGAAAAACTACTACAGATTTATTGCTATAGGCATTTTGATGCTTGCTGGATTGTCCTTGTTGTTGTATCCACTGGTTGCTAATACCTGGAACAATCATGTACAGGCACAGTTAGTTAATAACTATTCAGAATCAGTTGAGACAGCAATAGAGGAAGGTTCACTTGATGTGACAGCAGAGCTTGAGAGAGCAGAGCAGTACAACGAGGATTTACTTCCAAGCATTTTGCCAGATTCCTTTGCAGAGGCAGAGGCAAATGGTACTGATGAAAACTACATGAGCATACTGAATGCCAACGGTGATGGAATCATGGGATACATTCAGATACCTAGTATCAATGTAAAGCTTCCTATTTTCCACACAACCAATGAAGATGTTCTTCAAACTGGTGTTGGTCACCTAGAGGGAAGCTCACTTCCAGTTGGTGGACCTAGCACACATTCAGTACTATCGGCTCACAGAGGTTTGCCTAGTGCGACACTTTTCACTGATCTTGACAAGGTGGAAATTGGTGAGGATTTCTTCCTCATAATCATGGGTGAGTATTACGCATATGAAATCGAGTCAATAGAAGTAGTTGAACCAGATGATACCTCACTTCTTGCAGTTAAGGATGGCGAGGATTTGTGTACACTGATTACTTGTACACCATACGGTGTTAACACACAGCGCCTCATGGTTACAGGACACAGAGTCGAGTACACACCAGAATTACTAGAGGATGCAAAGACACCAGCCTTTGGAATGGTGAGCTTACATTCAAATTATCTTTTGTGGGTAATAGTAGGACTAGCAATTGTTGCCCTATTTATCGTAATATTATACATATACGATAAATTGAGAACAAAGAAGGAAAAGACCAGTGAAGCAGAAGATAACTAAATTTTTAGTAATTTTATTATTCATAGTTGGATTTTTGATTTTGGCATACCCAACCATTTCGAATGAATGGAACATATATGTCCAGAGCACACTCATTAATAATTATGAGGACTCGCTACAAAATATGAGCACCGATGATTATTCCGCTGAGTGGGCAGCAGCTAGGGCATTCAATGAGGGTATCACAGAAAACCAGATTGGTACTGATGCATTTTCTACTGGAGCTGATGGCAATGCAGTTACGCCAACAGAGGAGTTTTTGAATTCAGAGTATTTCTCAGTACTAAATATTAATGGCGATGGAATTATGGGCTATTTGTCCATTCCAAAAATAAATTTAAAGCTATCGATTATGCATGGCACATTTGATGAGTACATTCAGACGGCCGTTGGTCATATGAATGGAACAGCACTTCCAATCGGTGGCGAAGGCACTCACTCAGTCATAGTTGGTCACAGAGGTTTACCTAGTGCAGAGCTATTTACCAACATTGATCAGCTGGAGATTGGGGACAAATTTTACATCCATGTTTTGGATGAAGTTCTTGCTTATGAAGTAGACAACATTTATCCAATGATAGAAGCGGATGATATAGATTCTTTGTCAAACGCTATGCAAGTGGTAGAGGGCAAAGATTATGTCACATTATTCACATGTACACCATACGGTGTAAACACACATAGGCTTTTAGTCAGGGGAGTTAGGGTTGAGTACCTTGGAGAGGATGAGCCTCCAACTGGTACAGAAGCAGTTGTTGAGGCAGCAAAGAATTATTATTTGATATTTGGAATTGCTGGTTTATTATTAGCCATCATTCTTATTCTTATAATCAGAGCTATTTTTAAACGTAAGGGAAAACAATCTGAAGGGGGATCTCAGTGAAGACATTAGAGTTTAAAAAGAAAAATTTGATAGCGATGGCGCTTGCGGTAGTTGTTGCTTGTTCTGGATTTGTGGTTTCAAGCACTCATGCAGCTGAGAAGATTGATGAGAACAGACAGTGCACAATCACTATTCAGATACCAACAGCCACATCAATTAATGCTAATACAAACAATGGCAAAATCGCTGATGGAGCAATCCTTTGTGAAACAGATGTAACGATTGATTTTTATAAGATTGCAGATGTTAACATAGGGGGTTCATACGAGAATAAGCTTTCTGGCGTTGACTTTACATTGATTGAGAAGGATGATCCGACAGCAGATGATATGGAAAAATTTGCAAATTCTGCATCAGGTGCTGTTAATAATGCTAAACCGGATTATTCATTTAAAATTAATCCAACCAAAAAATTCTCTATTACCGAGAATATAGCTAGAGGCTTGTATCTTTATATTCCACATTGTGAAGACTCTAATAGATATAAGTTTACTTTTACAAAGTCAGTTATATCAGTTCCAACTAGTCACTACATTCAGCAGGCAACTGTAGTAGGGGAGAATGGTTTGATAGTTGATGCGGATGATAACAGTGATGAATGGATTTATGATGTTTCAATAGCTATTAAGAGTGAAGCAGAACAGAGATATGGATATCTTCGTATAGATAAAACACTTGCTTCATTTAATGAGTCTCTTGGAGCAGCATCCTTTGTATATGATGTTGAGGCTACGCTCGACGGGGAATTGATTTTCTCTAATGTATATTCTTTGAATATGTATGATGCTGATGAGGATTCTATTTGGATAGCTGATTCCGAAGGATTTCCAATACTTCCAGCAGATGCTGAGGTTACTGTTACAGAAGTATGTACAGGTGCAAGCTATAAAATGACAGCAAGCTCATATTCATGTGCGGAAGACGGTAGAGCTAATATCAATATTATCCAAGCTGATAAAACAATAGTTGCTAGCTTTACAAATGATTACAACGACGAGATAGATGTTGGAACTATTAGCATTGAGAACCATTTCGGTGCAGAGGGATTTATTTCAGAAGAAGAAACACCTGTAGAGGTAGTACCAGAACAGGTAGCAAGATAGGGAGGAGACAGTGATGAAACGTAAGAATTTAGCATTAGTTGCTGCCGGCCTCGTAATGATTGGTGCAATTGCAGTTAGACCGGCAATGGCTTATTTCACAGATTCTCATGAAGCTGTTGGAACAGCAACAGTTTATATAGGAGATTTTGAAATCAAGCCTGATGAAAAGGCTAAAGGTTGGACTAAGGAAGTAGCAGTTAAAAACACAGGTAACTATGATGTGTTCGTAAGAGTTCAGGCTATCTGTGGTGAGGCATATAAAGACAATTTGACTTACAGTGGAGAGGGCTGGACATTAAAGAATGGATACTATGAGTACAATCAGATAGTTAAGCCAGGTGAGACATCAGGTAAATTGACAATCAAAATTACAAAACCTGATGACTTCGATTTTGATGCACAAACCTTCAACGTAGTTATCATAGAAGAAGCTGCTAAGGCTCAGAGAGATGAAAAAGGCAATCTCGTAGCTAAGTGGGACGAGAAGATTATGGAGCAGCAGAAGTACCAAGCAAAATTTGGAGAGAAGACTTCTGAGAGCCAGACTGAGAATCAAACAGAGACTCAACCAGAAGCATCTACAGAGACTGAGACACAGCAGACTACAGAGACAACAGAGAATAATGAAGGGGGGAATGAATAATGAAAAAAGTATTTAAGAACCCTGTAATTGTTCTAGCTGCTGGACTTATATTCGTAGCAGGCAGTGGTGTTGGTGCTACAAGAGCAGCAATCGCTTATTCAGATAGTGCAGAGAGCGTTACGTTTGAAACTGATCATCTATATGTTGATCTTCAGGAAAAACAGGATGGCGATTTCGTCAGTGTTACAGCTCTTGGTTTAAATGATGTAAAAAATCAAATTAATAAGGACAATCCTTTACAGGTAGAGCATGAGTATGACGAGGATGTTCAGATTCAGAACACTTCAACAGGTGATTATGACGAATATGTTAGAGTTCTTGTTAGAAAGAGTTGGGTAGATTCAAAGGGAGACAAGGATACAAGACTTGATCCTTCGCTCATTGAATTACACACAACAGATACTTGGATTTCTAATTCTTCTGAAAAAACACCAGAGGGTGAAGTATTCTACTGTACAAAGCCTATCGCAAAAGATGAAACAGTTCAGTTCTTGGATTCAATTGAATTCAGCCGTGACATTTTAAATGATGTTACAACTGTAGATACAGAAGAAAAGGGCGTAGTAAGAAATGTCTATGGCTACAATGACAAGACATTTGAAATCGAGATTCGTGTAGATGCAGTTCAGGCACATAACGCAGAGGAGTCAATCCTTGGTGCTTGGGGCGTACATGCAACAGTAGATAGCAACGGTAACATTACAAACATTAACTAACGAGAGGGAGCAAGCGAAATGAAAAGATTATATTTGAATATGGTTCTTGCCCTTACGTTAGTGGCAACGAGCTTTACAGCAAACAAAATCAATGCACAGGCTGAGACAGCAGGAATTGGCTGGGAAGTGACATATGATGGTTCAAAGATTACATCTTCTTATGACGCAGCCAACTGCAAGATTTCCAATGTAATGCCTGGTGATACAATCGAATATACAGTACAGTACAACAATGCCAGCGGTGCAGAGGCAAATTTCTACATGAACGCTGATGTTGTAAAGTCTCTTGAGGAAGGCTCAGAGGCAGCTGGTGGTGCATATTCATACAAGATTACTTACTCTGGCAGCGAGACACCACTTTTCGATAGTGAGACTGTCGGTGGTGATGCTGATGCAGCCATTGCAAAGGTTGGTCTTGATCAGGTAAATGGCAACGAGGGTTCATACTTCTCACTTGGATCATTGGCAAACAAGGACCATGGTAGTGTGACAGTTGCAATTACACTTGATGGAAATTCTCAGACTAATGCTTACATGGCAACACTTGCAGAGTTAGAGATTAAGTTTGGTGCAGAGCCTACTTCTACAGCAAGAGAAGGCGACACTGTTGAAAAGCATAATACAGTAGTTAAGCGAGTAGTTAACACTCTCGACGGTGGAACAGAGGTTGTTATCATCGATGATGACACAATTCCACTTGCAGGAGGTGACAATCCTTTAACAGGCGATTCTATCATGCCACTTTTGCTTTGCGGAGCATTCCTATTCTTTGGATTGATTCTAATCGTTTGGTACTTTGTTATGACAAGAAATAAGAAAGAGGAGGTGGCTTAAATGCGTGCATTTAAAAAGACACTTGGACTTTTTCTTACATTAGTATTTGTCATTACACTTGCAAACTTAAATCCAATCAACGCCGAGGCTTCTTATACATATCGTATCAAGATTGCACTTGGCAACAACGCAGATGCAAGCTTTGATTCATCAGCTGTTGATGCACTAAAGTCTGACTTGGGCTCTGACAGAGTTTCAGTTGACGGTGATGTGCTTACAATTACTGGTTGGAATTATAACGACACTTATAATTTTGATATAGATGCTCTTGTAAAAGTTAAAGCAAACGAGACTACAGGAGAGAGAAAATACTACGTTTCAGGTCTTAGAGTATCTGGTGGTGATTCACTTGTGACATCTCCAACAAAAGGCTCTAACGACAACAACAATGTAGAGGCTTCTGCAAACATCACAGTTACTGGTGATGAGACTTATGTAGTAGCCTATGGTGTTGGAACAGTTATTCCTTACACAGTTAAATATGTAGACGAGGATGGCAATGCACTTTTAGAGGACGATACACTTTACGCTGCAAAGGGTGAGGTTGTTTACGTTCCTGCAAAGCACATTGATAAGTATTATCCAAACGCTTACTACTTAACAGATTCTACAGGATTAAAGGCTGACACAGTATTTACTTTCATTTACAAGAAATACTCAGGAAGCACAAAGGTAATCGACGAAACATCATATTCATCATCTACTGTTTACGGTGATCCTACTTATGAGTATCAGTACAGAAACAATGGTACTAATACAACACAAGAGGGTACAACAAACAATAGTGGCAACGGTGGTAACGCAGGCGGCAATGCAGGCGATGCTGACAATGCCGGTGGCGAGGGTGATGATGCTGGAGCAGGTGATGATACAACAATCACAGATGGCGAGACACCATTAGATGTTATCGATATCAGTGATGAAGAAGTTGCTAAGGCTGGTGGTACACCAAAGGACAACTTCATTAGAAATATGATTATTGGAATAATAATCGCAATTATCGCAGTTCTTTTCGTTCTCATTACACTTTACGTTGCAGAGAAAAAACGTAGAGCTCATGTAGTAAGAACAAATGACAATAATGACGATGAGGAATAAATAATTAATAGCGCTAGGCATTAAGCTTGGCGCTATTTTTATGATATAATTAGCCCATGGGAAAAATATTAAAAATTATAGGAAACATTTTAATTGCAGTAGTAATTTTGGCATGTTTGCCACTGGCTGTTCCAAAGGTGCTAGGCTACCAGAGCTTTAATGTTATCTCCGGTTCAATGGAGCCAGAAATAAGCGTAGGCTCAATTGTTTATGTCAAAGAAGCAGCCTTTGAGGAAATCGCAGAAGGGGATATTATTGCATTTGAATCGGGGGCAAGTGTTGTAACCCATAGAGTACAGTCTGTTAATCAGGAGAGCAGACTATTTACCACAAAGGGTGACGCCAACAACACAGAGGATTTTACACCTGTTGCCTACGTAAATGTAATTGGAAAGGTGCGAGCTCATTTTCCTATCATTGGAAATGTGGCCACATGGTTTTCTGAATCCGTTGGTAAAATCGTAGCAGTCATTATTTTATTGGCGGGAGCAGCTTTATCAGCCTTTGGAGAAAAAAAGGAGAAAAAGTCTGCTGAGGATTCTGCGGCTTCAACAGAAAAAAATGCAGGATTTAATCCAAAGATTATTTTGATTCTTGGAATAATTATTGTATTTGGTTCAATGAGCGGATTCCTTTATATTTATCTGGGGTATCAAAAGTCAAATACACTTTATGCTAATTTGAACCAGGAGTTTGTATCGGTTGCTGATCAAGCCCAGTCAGCCCAGTGCCCTTGGTATGAAATGATTGATGTGGATGTTGTTGCCTTACAGGAAATCAATCCTGATGTTATAGGATGGATTTATATAGAAGGAACAGACATCAGTTATCCGATTCTTTATTCTGGTGATGACGAGAAATATTTGCGTCGAACAATGGATGGTGAGAGTGCCACAGCCGGCAGTATTTTCTTGGAGGGCTACAATCTACCAGATTTCACCGATAGCCACAACATTATCTACGGTCACAACATGAGAAACCTCTCTATGTTTGGCCAGCTAAAATACTATAAATCAGAAGACACATATTTGGATGAGCACAAATATTTCCAGATAATCACTGCTGACAAAAAATATAGATATGAAATATTCTCATATTTCGACACCGAGGCAGCATCCTGGGTATATGCAGTTCCATATTCAGATTCCGAAGAATTTGGTGCGTATATTGATGAGCTTAAGAGCCATTCCTACAAAAAGATCGAGACTACAAATGAGGTGGACTCAGCTGATCTAATTACTACACTTTCTACATGCTCATCATCAGGAATGAGATTTACAGTTCATGGATATGTGGTGGACACACATTAACTAATTTAATTATTTTTTTCACGGTCAGATGTTATAATCTGGCCGTTATTTTATGTAACGAAAATGATATATGAGCCCTTAAAATAATTTTTTGGCAAAAACGTATCAAATTTGGCAAAAACGTGTTACTAAACCCCCTTTCAAAATAATGTCAGGGTGATACAATAACACTGAAATTAATAATTGGCGATGAATTATAACATATTCATAGATAGAGGTTTTGATTATGTCAAAGAAGAAAGTAGAAAAATTATTAAAGGGTGTTGCTATTACAGGAGCTACTGTTGGAGGAGCTTCAGTATTAGGAGATGCCAATTTAGCATATGCATGTGAGCTTGGTGAGGAAGAGGCTATCGCCAGTGCTCAGGGCGTAGTTACTATAGAAGTCGCTCAGGAGCAGGCAAAGGAAGTAGTTGAAACTACTGTAGAAACTGTACAGGAAGAAGCTCAGGAAACTATTACACAAGAGGTAACTACAGAGGAGGTAACTACCGAGGAAGTTGCTCAGGACACTATACTAGATGAATCAAAGGTTCAGACTACTTCAGAAAACGATACAAATCTTTTCGATGGTCTTGCTACAGAAGGTTCAGAGGCAACAAGCGAAAATACTGAGATAGTAGAAGGTTCAGAATCTGCAAGCACTGAGACAGTTAATTCATTAGATGAAAATGCTAAGAGTGTAGCTTCAGAAATTGCTGAAACATCAGAATCTGCAAGCACTTCATTATCAACAGAGGATTCTACTATTTCTTCTACATCTACTTCAGCAGCAGAGTCATTGACATCAGAAAACGAAAGCTTAGCTAGCACATCAGCTTCAGAGTCAGAGGAATTAGCATCAGAAACAGCTAGCCTTTCTACATCTGTATCTGAGATTCAATCAGAATACGAATCAGCATCTACTTCATTCTCAGAAGCAGGCATGGAAGATGAGTACCTTGAGGATCTTATCAAACAAATCGAGGAAGCAAAGGCTGCCCTTGATGCAGTTAGAGAGCAGGCTGCAGCTGATGGTCAGTATTTAAATCACAGCGAGTCTTCAAATAACTACTATGGTTATGGTGACAAGCTTGCTAACCTTCTTATTCAGTACTCTTTCTATCAGGAAGGCTACGTTGGAGAAATCCTTTATAGCAATTGGGATAGCAGCAATTACAATACAAACAGTGTGTGCGTTACATATGTGGATGCAGCTGGCGAGACAAAGTACGCATACTTTGATTATGTAACAGTTGATTCAGACGGAAACGCTTTAGTTTCTGGTTTCTATGATAGCCCATCATGGGGTGCTCAGCATGACAATCCAAATGTAGTTGACGGTATCATGGTTGTTAAGAAGGCTGTTGAATATAAGGACGCTTCTGGAAATGTTCTTACTTGGGATTATGCTACTGAGACAGCTGAGGATGGTACAGAGACTACAGTCTGCCGCTACTATGTAAATGGCAGCCAGATTGCTGATGGTGTGGATGTTACAATCAATGCAGACAAGACATTTACACTTTCTTGGCAGGATGAGAACACAGTAGTAGCTCAGAATAATAATCCTGAGTCACATATTTATTATTCTACAAATGAGCAGGCAATTTATCATGATTTAGGATGCTATTCAAATGGTTATAATGAGTATAATGGCAATCTTTCAGGTATTTATAGAAGTAGTGCTGACAGTGCGGTAAGTGTACTTACAACGGGTGAGTCTGGTGCTCAAGTAATGGAAACTCTTGTAGATGAGAATGGTAATTCTCTTAAAATTGTTTCTCAGTATAGTAGAAAAGGTACTGACAATTTATGGAATTGGAAAGGATCATATTCTACATTTTCCATCAATGGCACAACTTATTACTATGCTAATTCAAACATTACTAATAATGGAGACGGTACATACACATTAACTGCATATGCAGACAAGAAACTCGGTGTATATAGAGCTCAGTCAATTACACTTTACACATCCGCATCAGCTTCAACAAGCAGCCTTACATTCACACCTGGCTTTGTTTCAAAGGCTAAGGAGTCTACAGATGTTTACTACAACAATTCTGGCGAGGCAAAGGATGGCAACTTTGGAGTAAAGGGCTACACATATTATTCAATCAAGGATTACGAGAACGGACGCGATGATTATTCTCAACAGAGAAGTGAAGTTTCTTCTTTATCAGAAGCATACAGCCAGGCAGTTTCACAGTCAGAGGCTTGGTCAGAGTCAGTAAAGGAAAGCGCATCTGCATCAGCAAGTGCTTCCCAGGTACGCTCAGAGTCAATTTCTGAAAGTGCATCCGTTTCAGAAGCAGCATCATTATCTCGCTCAGAGTCACTTAGTGCTTCTGCAAAAGCTAGCGAGTCACTCAGCACATGGATGAGCCAGTCACTTAGTGCAAGCTTATCAGAATATGTAAGCGAGAGCCTTTCAACAAGAGATTCACTCAGCATAGCAGCTTCTGATTCAGCAAGTACAAGAGATTCAATTTCTGAATCATTATCAGAAGTAAAGTCTGAGAGTGAGTCAACACAGAAGTCACTCAGCGAGAGCGCAGCAGCTTCAGATTCAGCATCAACAGCAAAATCAGAGAGCGAGTCAACACAGAAGTCGCTTAGTGAGAGTACAGAAGCATCACTCAGTGAGAGTGTACAGAAGTCACAGAGTATTTCTATTTCAGAAAGTACAGCAGCTAGCCTTAGTACTGCAAGATCTGAAAGCATGTCACTTTCAGTAAGTATCAGCTTGTCTGAGAGCATGAGCATTAGCAATTCTGAGAGACGTTCACTCAGCGCAAGTGTATCAGCAAGTGAGAGTGCATCTGTAAGTGAGAGTATCTCAGCAAGCGAGAGTGCAAGCACTTCAGAGTCAGTAAGTGCTTCAGAATCTGCATCAACTAGCACAAGTACTTCGGTTTCAGCAAGTACTTCAGAATCAGTAAGCACTTCGACAAGTGCATCAGAGTCAACAAGTGCATCAGAGTCAACAAGTGCATCAGAGTCAACAAGTGCATCAGAATCAACAAGCACATCAGAGTCAACAAGTGCTTCAGAGTCTACAAGCGCTTCAACAAGCTCAAATAACTCAGCAGCTGCAAGCACTTCATCTGATAACTCAGGAAGTGGCTCAAGCTCTAGTTCATCAGCAAGCAGCTCAGGCTCAAGTGCTTCTACATCAACAAATGGCACAACTGTAAATAATGCCGTAGATAATACAAGAACAACAGCTAATTCAAATGCATTTAATGAAGTTACAAATGGCCCGGCAACATCAGTTGCAAACTTTAACGAGGTTGGCGACGACATACAGACAATTACTAACGAGCAGGTACCTCTTGCAGTAGTTCTTGATGACGATCTTGCAGAATTTGATGAGAATGGTACAGTTACAATTGAGGATGAGTATACACCACTTGCAATTTCTAGAAGTGGAATTACAGGAAGAATTTGGTGGTATTGGATTCTCATCATCATCTCACTTATAACTGGCAAGGTTTCAAAGGAAAAAAAGAAGGCTAAGGCAGAGGCAGTAGCTGACAATAAAGAGAATTAATTCACAAAATCTTTATAGAATGTATTATTAAAGTGAATTATAATTAGGGAGTGGAGAAGTAATTTTCCACTCTCTATTTTATTGGAGGAAAAGAGATGAATAAAAAACTAAAAGGTGTACTAGAATTTTTAGGGGTATTAGCGGTTACTGTGGTGATTGCAATGTCGAGCCCACTTAATCCATGGGTGACAAATGCATTTACACAGGCGCAAAATGAGATTTTTGATATCGCATTACAAATTAGAAATGGCTTCTTAGCATATGTGGAAGTGGACGGACATTATGGTCCAGTGCTTTATGAGTTCTATGGCCTGGGATATTTGCCAACTGAGACTCATTTACTTCATTTTGCAATGGAGGCAGTTGTAATTTTTATAATTGTATTGTTCCAATATAAAACCGCCAAGCTTTTCACATCAGAAATCTTTGCATTCATATCAGCTGCGGTTCTAACAATTTTTGGATGGGGCGCATTGACTCACGCTGGAGCTGAGGAGCTTATGTTTTTCTTCCTCACATTGTCTGGATACCATATAGCAAGACAGCTGCAAAGCGGTTTCTTGTCTTATCACACATATTTACTGGCAATTGATTTGGGCATGGTATTTTTCTTGCAACCAGGTTATGTTTTCATATGGGTGGTAATGGTATTATTTTTCGCAGTCAAATTCAAAATTGATGGGGTAAAGGGCAAAGAATACAGACAGTTCTGGTTATCAATATTTGAGGGACTTCTCACAGTTGGTGTTCCAATGGGGCTTTACCTTACATATTTCAAAAACGCGATTGAATTTTGGGATAAGGTTGTTATCTATAATATGAATAACATTGGTGATTTCGTAGGTGGACTTAGAGTTATTTGCGGTAGCCCATGGGTAGTTTTGTTACCTGTCCTTGTGGTTGTGATTATTATCAAAGTATTTACAAATGAAAAAATTGCACCACTTTGCATCTGGTTATGTTTCATGGTGCTGACCTTCGTTGTGATTGCACTTCAAGGGGACAATCTTGATACATTCCTTCAGCTTTCAAAGGCAGTTTACATAGTGCCTATTGCTAGTGTATTTTCACTGATTGACCCACTACTTGGACTAAAAATAGAAGAAAGAGAGTTTTAATTTATAGCCTGGCTGGTGGTGTCATCAGCTAGGCTAAAATGTATTATGGATAAAATTAGAATATTACAAATTGGAACTGAAAATTGGGCGGAAGAATATAATATTCCTCGAAACGTAAAGCTGATACATGCCGAGCAGGCGCAGCTAAAGAAAAAGGATATTTACGAGATAGTTTATCTTGGTCGCAATATAGAAGAGGATGAGTTTGATGCCGTTAAGGCTATGTCTCATTCTTACTGTTTGTTTGTAGAGGATTCATTAGTTTTTAATGCAACTACAAGCAAACTATTTAATCAACGAATGGGCAAAAGACTCAGACGAGATAGGATACAGTCCTTCCTAGATAATGAGGCGAAAAAGTATTTTCCAAAGCCTTACGGAGAAAAGTTTTCTCCAGAGGCTATCGGCATTGCCCAGGGCTTTAAAGGAAAAGTTAGCTGGAATGGACAGTATAGTGTTCACTTAGAAGGGGAATTTGGTTCAGAGCTTAGACAAATAGTTTTTTGGAGAGGAAATATTCCAATCGAGCCGGGGCAGGCTATTGATTTCTGGCTGGAATACAAAAAGTCTCCAGAAATAGAAATATCCATGACAATCAAACAGTTTGTATCTGGAAGCTTGTCCGAGGTAATGGATTCTTGGGAGTTTTCTGAAAAGGATTTACAGGACATTGTTAGGATAGAAGGTCGAAATGGTGGCGGTGTCATATCCTGCGCCATTAGAGCAAAGGGCAGTGGCTTCCTTGATATCATTGGGCTGCATGACCGCATTTCCAGATGGGATGTTGGCACCTTTATGGTAGGCGGAGAGAGATATGTAACGTCCGAGCGAGAGGAGATATTTGCTTACTTTGATCCAGGTGATTTGAAGCCACCACTAGCAGTATATTTTTCGGGTTATAAAACCATGGAAGGTTTTGAAGGCTACCACATGATGAGAAAAATGGGTTGTCCTTTCTTGCTTATTTCGGAACAAAGATTTGAAGGTGGAGGTTTTTACATAGGCTCCCAAGAATATGAAAAGCTAATGGTTTCCATTATTGACAAATACGTTAATAAGCTTGGATTCTATGCTGATGAAGTTATTTTGTCAGGAATTTCCATGGGAACAATCGGCTCATTATACTATGGTTGTAGCCTAAAACCGCATGCTCTTATTCTAGGAAAGCCGCTGGCTAGTCTTGGCAACATTGCCAGAAATGAAAGACTAAAGCGACCGGGAGGGTTTCCAACATCTCTTGATTTGCTGCGACATTATTCAGGCAAAATGGATGATGAAGCTATAGAGAATCTAAACGAGCGTGTATGGGAAAAAATTAGAACGACAGATTTTGGCAGAACTAAATTCATTGTTTCCTACATGTTTGAGGATGATTATGATAATACTGCCTATGATAAATTATTAAGCGAGCTCAATTCCGCTGGTGTTCAGGTTTACGGAAAAGGCTTACATGGAAGACATAATGATAATACAGGGGGAATAGGGGCTTGGTTCAAGGGCCAATATGAGCGTGTATTAAAAGACGATTTCAATCGGTAGTATATTGGCAAAAACTCCCTTATTTTGGCAAAAAGTATTACAGAAAAACACGGTTTCTTCATAACTCATAAATATAATAACATTAGAAAATAAAAAATAGTGTAAAAATATAACTTTAGGGAGAAAGACAGAGGTAAGGTATTATGGGTAAGAAAAAAGTTCAAGATTTAATCAAAGGCGTAGTAATAACAGGTACAGCAGTTGGGGGTGCCAGCGTTTTTTCAGATATGATGGGATTATCAGTAGCACAGACAGTTGAAGCTAGCACAGACGAGATTGTTGTAGAGCAAAAGGCAGGCGAAGCACAGGAAGCGCCTTCACATGATAGCTCAGTTGATAGTGGTGCAGCTGGTGCAGGACAGGAAAATGCTTCAGGCGCAGGCGAAGGTGCAGGAGTAGGCGAAGGTGCAGGAGTAGGCGAAGGTGCAGGAGCAGGCGAAGGTGCAGGAGCAGGCGAAGGCGCGCCAGTAGCAGAAGCACAGCAGGGAGCAGTTAGTGAGCAGCCAGCAGCAGAAGCACAGAAGGAAGCAGCCACCGAGCAGCCAGCAGCAGAGGCACAGCAGGAAACAGTGGGCCAGCAGCCAGTAGTAGAGGGTGAAGTAGTAGAAGGACCTTCAGACGAGGTAATTTCAGAGACAACATCTGAGACACTTTCTATGGAAGAGTCAACACTTGCATCTACTTCAGAATTTCAGTCTCAGTCATTATATACAGCTACATCTGAATTATCAGATGACATTAGCGCTACAGAAAATGAATATGCTGATGACTATGAGCTTTATGTTGAAGATAAAGAATACATTGAAGAAGGCATCGTAGCTAATTCTGATGAAGATGTTGCTCTTTCTAAAATCGAAGAGAAGCTTGATGAACGTATGGATCAGGAGCAGGAGATTAGAGAAGCTACAGCTAAAGCTAACAAAACATTAACAAAAGACTATTACGATAATGGTAGAGAGCTTGCAGTTGCAATGATTCAGTACAAGCTTACATTAAATGGAACTATTAGTTCTGATTATACTTTCGTTGAAAGCTCAGATTTACAGAATAAAGCAGGAGTAGTTTCTTATAAATATTGGAACTCAGGTCTTAGTGGAGATTTTAATGGTCTCTATCAGAATCATAACATTTGCTTAAAGTATGTGGATGTAGATGGCGTATATCACGAGGAATATTATGATGAGGTTACATGTGATTCGGACGGCAAATCAATTATCAAACCTATAGATAAATGGGTTACAGAAGAGGAATACATTAATGATAAAAATGCGGCAAACAAGAAAATGAATGTTAAAACTGATGAAGACAATCCAAAGATTGCCGCTGGAATAAATGTATTAAAGAAAGAAGCTGTTTATGGTACTGAAATTAAAAAGGTATACAATTATCTAGGTCAGAAAATTACTACATATAAGAGAATTGGCTGGAATGATTCAGCTGAATACAACTATGGTAAAGGTGCTGATTGGTATTCAGAATTTGAGTGCAAGGAAGACATTCAGCTTAGAAGCGATCTTTTAACTTTACCAGAAACTACAAATAGCCTTAAGGCACAGTTATCAGAGGTTGAGAATTCAGCTAGTGCAAGTGCAGTTGAATCACAGTCTGCATCACAGGTTAGACAAACATCACTTTCAGCTAGCGCAGAGGCTTCTACAGCTGCAAGCGAGACAAAGAGCGAAGCTATATCACAGAAGGCTTCTGAACTTGCATCAACAAGCGCTTCATCTAGTGAGCTTGAAAGCGCATCAGTTAGTGCTTCTGCAAGTGAAGTTGCAAGTACATCATCAAGTATTTCAGCTAGTACATCAGCAAGCGAATATGCAAGTGCATCAGCTAGCACATCGGCAAGCGAACATGCGAGTGCATCAGCAAGCGCATCACTTTCAACATCAGAAAGTGTATCAGCAAGCGAGTCAGCTTCTGCATCAGAAAGCACAGCTACAGAAACAGAAGGCCAGGCTACAAATAGTGCATCAGAGAGAAATTACGCAGCAGCTTCTGGATACGTTAGCAATGTAGCGACAGCAGAGCAGGGCACAGTTCCTACAGAGGTTTACAGCGAGGAAATGGCATTTGCCCCAATCGCAAATGATCAGGTTCCACTTGCAGTTCTCGAAGAAGACCTTGCAAATGAAGATACAACTTACATGGAGCAGAATAACATGGATGTTGTAACAACTATTGATGATGAAGAGGTTGCAAAGGGTGTTGATGATGGTAATGGTGGAACAAGAGTAAGAAGATGGTTTGCTACAACATTACCTGTAATTGGAACTTTGACATCACTTTGGGCAAAAGAAAAGCTTGATAAGAATTCGAAAGATAAATAAAATCTAAAATTAATTATTAATAAAATGGGCTTCCTGTTAAGGGAAGCCCTATTTTTTGTCCATTATGCAATAAGTCAAATTATAGTGTTAATTATTAATGAAAACTCTGTGAAAAGCGTATATTATCTGACAATAAATGATATATTAAACTCAGTGAGATAGCAGGGAGAATGTCGTTTTATCCACACAGGAGGATGTCAATATGGCTAAAAAACGTGGCTCTTTAAAAACTATTTTAGTAGCTGTTATTCTAGCATCTGTAGTGCTTACAGCGGCGATTATTTCCACATTTACTATCGTTAGTACACTGAAAACTAACAGCGATTCTACAGCAGCCTACAAGAGCAGACTGTTAGAGGATGTAAAAACAAAACTAAAACATGAAACTGAGGAAGCTATGAGTATCTGTGCCTTTATGTATAACAGATACGAGGCTGGTCAGATGACCTTAGATCAGGCTAAAAAAGAGTCTGCTGATATTATTCGTGATTTAAGATATGACGACGGAAATGGATATTTCTGGGTTGATACTTCAGAGGGTATTAATGTCGTATTATTAGGACGTGATACAGAAGGACAGTCTCGTTGGGATAGCACTGATTCTCAGGGAAATAAGTTTATCCAGATGATGATTGAAAATGGTATGCAAGAAGGTGGTGGCTACACAGAGCTTCTTTTTGCAAAGCCAAATGAAACCGAAGAGCTTCCAAAGATTAACTATACAGCATACTATGAGCCATTTGATTGGGTAATGGGTACTGGTGTATGGGTTGATGATTTAGATGAGCTTGAGGCTATTTACAAGACACATGCGGATGATGCCTTAAAGAGCAATATTATTGCCACAATTATTATCCTTATTGTATTGATCATTATTGGTGCATTCGTTGCATTCTTCTTTGGAAAGAAGATTACAAATCCTATTTCGCTTTCTGCTAGACAGATGGTGCGTATGTCAAATAGCGATTTTACCGAGAATACCGATTTGGCAGATGTTCGTAAGCTCGTTAATCACAACAACGAAGTAGGAGAAATTTCTGAGGCTTTGGATTTGATGCACATGAATATAAGAAACCTTATGCTTCAGATTTCAGATACAACAGCATCAGTTGCATCTGCATCAGAGGAGCTTTCAGCTTCTGCATCTCAGTCAGCAGAGGCCAGTGAAATGGTTGCAACTTCATGTACAAACGTTGCAAACTCATGTAGTGGTCAGATTAATGCAGTTACTAACGCAAGCTCTGAAACAGATTCCTTTGTTAAGAACATGGAAGATTTCCAGTTGGCAATTTCTCGTACAACAGAGATGATTAAATCTGCTAATGAAGCAGCTGTTAATGGTGCGCAGGACATGACAAATGCAACAGATATGATGAACAGCATCAGAGAATCTGTTGAAAATACAGCTCAGGTTGTTGAAGGCCTTGGTGAGAGATTAAAGTCAATCGATGAATTCGTAATTACGATTTCTGAAATTGCCAGCCAGACAAACCTTCTTTCACTTAATGCCAGTATCGAAGCTGCTCGTGCAGGTGAAATGGGCAAGGGCTTCGCTGTAGTAGCAAGTGAGATTTCAAAGCTTGCTGATGAGTCAAATCAGGCAGCACAGAAGATCACAGAGCTTATTGCTGGTATCACTAGAAATTCTGAGGAAGCCGTTGATGCTATGCGTGAAGGCGCACAGAACGTTGTTAGTGGTTCTGAGCTTGTTAATGAGGCGGGCGGTACATTCAACAACATTGTAAACATGGTTAACTCAATTTCCGAAGAGTCAAACACAATGAGCGCTATTGTGGAGCAGCTCTCAGGCGGAACAGAGACAATCGCAAAGAACATCCACGAAATCGAGGAAATGAGCGTGGCTGTTGCAGACGAAACATCAAATGTTTCTGCAGCTTCTCAGCAGCAAACAGCATCTTCTTATGAGGTTGCTCAAGCTTCCGATAAGTTGGCTGGAAACGCACAGGAACTTCAGGATTTCGTTGCGAGATTCTCATTGTAAAATTAACATTCAAAAGGCTGCAGTACGCTGTGGCCTTTTTTGCTTAAACACTTTGTTTAGTGGAATTTGCATGACAAAGCACAGTCAAAAGTGGTAAAATTTAGATAGGATTATGTACAATTTTTCCTAAAGAATTAGAACATATTATTACACTCAAAATTGACAATTTGGTGGGAGGATTGGTATGCAGGGAGAATATACCGGGAAACCTATTTTTAAGCACCGTTATCTTGGAATGAGCGAGGATGATATTCGTCAGGAAATCGACAGACTTCAGGGCGAGGTATACCAGTTAGAGGAGATGCTCGAAGCTTATCGTCGAGATAATGTTGATATTCACAAGGCCGTTGCCGACGCGCAACAACAAAACGAGAAGCTACTCAAATCCCTTGGATTGAGAGTACAGGATATGCATGACGCTCTCGATTATACCAAACCACTCAAAACTCAAATGGAATCCTTGTTAAAAGAATTCGAGGTAAATCTTGAAAATCTCTACAATTATGAGAATGTCAAACGCCAAAAGAAAAACGTATCTATAATCGTGGCACTTACAGTTATAAATACAATTTTTGCATTATCTATGACAGCGATGATTGTCTACTTAATATTATTTGCGTAATTTACTGGAGAATTTTAAATGAACGATTGGCTTATTGTTAATATTTTGGTTTGCATAATTGGCATTGATCTTTTGATTGCCATGCCATTCTATTTTAAAAGTAAAAATGCAAAGAGTGCCCTTAAGGCTGAGTTCGATGCATTTGTAAAAGAGATGGTCAAGCAAGACAAAGCATATGCACCACATATTAAGCAACTCAATAAAAATCTTAACATTATTAATCATTGGTTAAAAACTGGAAAGGACCCTACTGAGGATCAGGATGAATCAGAAAAGGTTGAAAAGGAAGACCGTTTCTTTGCAGGTTTAATGGACCCTTTGGAGGCAAAAAAATGGAAACAGGCTGTCAAGGCTGCAAAAAAGGAAGGGCAGCTTGAGGACTTAGATGTAAAATCTCTTCGTGTAAATGAGTTTGCCTGCCGCGGTATGGAACCTCTAGAGGTCAACCAAAAAGAAATGAAGTTTTATTACGCCACTGACTACGGCGAATATATTTATTATTGTGTTACACCTGAGTATTTAGAGCGAAAGCTCTACAGACAGGTTATTTATTTTACAACATCTCGTACCGGAAATATTCCTCTTACATATCCACACAAATATGATGGAGCACAGATGCTTTCGCTTTACAAACATCCAGCTCAGACCGTATGGTTCCTTAAAAACTGGAAGTTGATTCGAAAAGGATTAGAGAGCGCTAATAAGAAAGAGGTTCCCCTTGATAAGAGTATAACGGAGTTTGATTTATAATTGAGGTTTCTATGGGAAATAAGGCTGAGATAGAAAAATTTACAAAAGATTTTCTTGACCGGAAGCCAACACGATGCTCAAAATGCAAAGGCCGAATTAGATATATTGGTGGCGGATATTACGAGTGTTATGATTGCGGCAACAAAGAAATTGATGATTTCGGCAGAGTCAAGGATTACATAGATGAAAATGGACCTGCGCCTGCTATTATTATCTCTGAGAACACTGGAGTGCCTGTTGATATTGTAAATGGAATGCTTCGTGAGGGACGCTTAGAGATTCCAGAGGGAAGCGTGGTCTACATTCAATGTGAGACCTGTGGCTGTAGCATTCGCTATGGTAGGTTTTGTCCGGACTGTATACGCAGTAGGACCAACAGCCTCAAGGGCGTATTCTTTAATCCAGATGTTGGTGAAAAACCTAAAAAAGAAGCGCCAAAGCATGACGATGGAAAAATGCATTTTTTAAAATTTGAAAAGTAAATAGAAGAGTGTAGTATTAGGCTGCACTAAGGGATAAAGTAAAAGTATATTCTATAATTAGAATATACTTTTTTACTTTATCATGCTAACGCGTTACCGTGCTGTGCTGACAAATGTCCGCTGATAGTGTACAATCTGTCCTGTTGTGACTTATTTAAAAAGGGGCGAAAAGAAATGAGACAGATTATCAAGACGGCGTTAATCGTAATTCTAGGGAACTTTACCTATGCTTTGGCGGTTGCATTTTTTATAGAGCCGGCAGGCTTGATTACCGGCGGTGGAACAGGTTTGGGATTATTTTTTCACCATATGTTTGGTATTAAAACTTCTTATGCTGTATTCGCAATTAACACAACGTTATTTTTAGTAGGATGGCGCGCCATGGGTAGACGTTTTGCAGCCAACACCTTACTATCTACATTTTGTTTTCCAATAGAAATTCACATTGCTGAGATACTTGCGTCTCATTTTCAACTTACAGATGATATTGTGCTCTGCACAGTCTTTGGCGGAATAATAATTGGAGCCAGCCTGGGAGCTGTTATCAGAACAGGAGCTTCCACTGGTGGCATGGACATTCCACCTATCGTAATTAATAAATACTTTGGACTTCCAATATCTGGAGTTATGTGGGCAGGAGATATCTGCATTTTAGTTATTCAGGCTCTATTTACAGAAAAGACACTTGTTTTATATGGAATTATTCTTGTCATCATCTATACAAACACATTGGATAGATTATTGATTCTTGGAAAAGCTAAGACTCAAATAAAAATTGTCAGCAAGAAAAATGATGATATCCGCCGCTCAATCCTTCAGGACATTGACCGAGGCGTTACTGTTATGTACGGCCGCACCGGCTACCTTGGCAAGGACACAGAGATTAACCTTTCAATCGTCTCAGCACGAGAACTTGCCAAGACAGAACGCCTCGTCCACAACATCGACCCAGAGGCATTCATCATCGTTAGCCGTGTCTCAGAGGTTAAGGGCCGCGGATTCACAGAGCAGAAGAAATATTTGTAATTTAATAGCTAAAAGGAAATGACGCCGAACGGCGTCATTTTTATTTGCTTAAACGTTATAAAAAATAGTCATAATGTGAAAAATGCGTGAAATGTATTGAAAATGGGGGGGGGTAAACGTGATAAAATGCCTGTGGCAATCAAGGAATGATTGCTTATGTAATTATTTTCAAGAAACTCAGGAGGATTATATGAAGAAGAGATTTATGATTGGAATCATGGCAGCAGCTGTGACAATGAGCATGATGTTTGGAGCAAATGGTGCACTCGTAGCTAATGCTGAGGAGCTTACACAGATTGAGAATCCAGCTGATGTTAATTATGGAGAAGCTATTTCAGATGAAGATAAGGCTTTATTAAAAGGTATGTTTGATGCAGATTATTATGCATCTTTAAATAGTGATGTTGTTGATGCCATCAAGGAGAAGCTTGGTGATAACTATACAGAAGAAGCATACAAGGACTTGTTATTCGTTCATTTTTGTACATGTGGTATGTATGAGGGTCGAAGCCTTTCAGAAGACTTCAATGTTTCAGTTTTTGCATCTGCAAACGCAGATTTACAGGCAGCTTTAGGGACAGATGTACTAGCATATTACAAGTATGCTGCTACTCACGATTTAGAGGCTGAGGGTAGAACTATTACTACTTTGAAAGAGGCAGCTGAGGCAGGTATAACTGTAGCAAACATTACAAATCCAAATATGAAGATTACACCAGCAGGTTATTATTGTGCAGAGTCTCTTGAAATCAAGAGTCTTCAGGTTCTTTCTTACAAGGTATCTGGTGTATATACTGTAAATAAAGCTGTTAATCGTGACTATGCGTCTAACAATGTTGATGTAGAGGTTATTATAGCAGACACTTCAAATTCATCTAATGGTGAATACGCATGGGAAGCGGTATATGATGCTGAGAAACAGCTATTAAAGGATACAGTTGATAAATATTATGTAGGTTCACTTGATGCTACAAACACATCTTTCAAGTTTTATGTAGTGATTGATCAAAACGCTGAATTCGCTGTATACAATAGTGAAGGCATAAGAAATTTCACTGAGGTTGAACCTATTTCCAGCACATCAAATTACAATGCTGATAATGTAGATGTTAATTCTAAATCATTCAAGGAGTTAGAGGTTAGCTATGGACCTTATTCTCTTCATGATGATTATAACTCAGTTATAGTAGATGATTTTGGTGCTTCTGGAATTGAAATTGGTGATGATGAATTTACTTATGGAGTTTGGTTTACAGAAGAGGAATTTGTTGGAAATGATGGAGTTAGCCGTAACCTTGCATATCAACATGTTGAAGGTTACTCTGACGGAGAAAACGGTTCTGCGCCAGGATTTATACACATAATAAGAGATGATGACACAATCGTGGTTGACAGAGATACTACCTACGTTACATATGCTGAAGTTATCAGTGGATTAGATGCCGATGATACAGATGTCACAGATGATTCAACTAACAATACTTCTACTACAAATGATACTACATCAAATACTTCGGATGATAATAATACATCAGGTGATAGCAACACTTCTGGAGATGACAACACATCAGGTGATGATAACCAGCAGAATCAGAATGACTAATAAATAGTAAACATTTATTGCCAGCAAAAAGGACCTATGAGTTTGTAACTCATAGGTCCTTTTGGTTTAGCTGGCTTTTGGTTCTCCGTATTCTCGAACCATTGAATCATAAGAAATGACCCATTGCTTTCCAAATTTACAAACGTCTATACCCAATAAAAATTTTCCATAAATTATGGCTCTTCGTAATGTACTCTCATTGAGTCCCCACATATCTGTTGCATCTCTAAGTGACATGAGACCATCAAATGGAGAATTTTGTTTTTCTCCATTTTCCCATAGTTCATCGCAAGATAAATCTAAATCATCATTCCAAACTATTGCGTATCCTCCCACATCAACTTTAACAGAATTAAATAACTCATCATTCTCAGTAAGTTGTTTGAAAATTGGATATTTTTTAGATAGGGCATTTACGTCATAAATTTTGCGAAGTCCCTCTACAAAATGAATATTCAATTTGTGTTCGGGAAGAACTTGGATATCTTTTATTTTGTGAAACATATTAACCTCCTATTCTAGTGGAGCGATTTTAATAAAATTTTGTGTCTCCCATATTTCTAATAATTCATTTCTGTGCAATGAAACCCATTTTAAAACAAGTGCTAATGCTTTTGGAGGTAATTCTCCTTCAATAACGTTATCTGTTTGAAAGTCTATTGCAGCAACATCATCGCCATAGATGGCATGAATATGTGGGGGATTGTGCTCGCTAGTGAGAAAATACATCCTAATTACAATCCCGTTAAACCTTGATATAACTGGCATAACATAATACTCCTTCAAAAATATTATATCACGATATCGTGATTTTAAGAAGAGTAAAGTTTTAACTGTAACGTTATAATAAATGAATGCAAAAAAAACGACCTTAGTGATACTCTAAGGTCGGTTTTTATTGTGCTTTATTTTAGTCATCCTCAAGCTCATCAGATGAAAGCTCAAGAACTGTACGTTTACGAGCCATCTCGTCAGACTCAAGGTACTCATCGTATGTAGTCATCTTATCAATCATCTGTCCGTTAGGAAGGATTTCGATGATACGATTTGCTGTTGTCTGTACGATTTCGTGGTCACGAGAAGAGAAGATGATAACACCTGAGAACTTCTGGAGACCAGTATTAAGTGCTGTGATTGATTCCATATCTAAGTGGTCAGTAGGCTCATCAAGCATGAGTACGTTTGAGTTTTCAATCATCATACGTGAAAGAAGAACACGAACTTTTTCACCACCGGATAATACCTTCATTTTCTTGGCACCGTCATCACCAGCGAAAAGCATACGACCAAGGAAACCACGTACATAAGTAGCATCCTTAATCTCAGAGAACTGTGTAAGCCAGTCTACAATAAGAAGGTCTGTGCTAAAGATTTCTGTATTGTCCTTAGGGAAGTATGACTGTGAAGTTGTAACGCCCCACTTGTAGCTTCCTTCGTCTGGCTCCATTTCTCCAGCAAGAATCTGGAATAATACTGTCTTTGCCTTTTCGTTTGAACCAACTAAAGCAATTTTATCCTCACGTCCAACATTGAATGAAAGGTGATCAAGAATTAACTCCCCATCAATTGTCTTTGTAAGGTTTTCAACTGAAAGAACTTCGTTTCCGATTTCACGAGCTGGTCTGAAATCGATGTATGGGTATTTACGGCTAGATGGACGAATGTCATCAAGCTGAATCTTTTCAAGAGCACGCTTACGAGATGTAGCCTGCTTTGACTTAGAAGCGTTAGCAGAGAATCTCTGAATGAACTCCTGTAATTCCTTGATTTGCTCTTCCTTTTTCTTATTAGCTTCCTTACGCTGCTGAATAATGAGCTGTGATGACTGATACCAGAAATCATAGTTACCAGCGTAAAGCTGAATCTTGCCATAATCAATATCTGCTGTATGTGTACAAACCTTATTTAAGAAATAACGGTCATGGGATACAACGATAACTGTATTTTCAAAGTTGATAAGGAACTCCTCTAACCAACCGATAGCATCTAAATCTAAGTGGTTTGTAGGCTCATCGAGAAGAAGAACATCTGGTGAACCAAAAAGTGCTCTAGCAAGAAGGATTTTGACCTTTAAAGCACCAGGAAGCTCAGACATCTGTGTGTAGTGGTACTCTGTGTCTACGCCAAGTCCGTTAAGAAGAGTAGCAGCATCAGATTCTGCATTCCAACCATCCATCTCTGCAAACTCAGACTCTAACTCAGCAGCACGGATACCGTCCTCATCAGAGAAATCTTCCTTCATATAAATAGCGTCCTTTTCCTTCATGATATCGTAAAGACGCTGGTTACCCATGATAACAGTATCAAGAGCTGTGAACTCATCATATTTAAAGTGATCCTGCTCTAAGAATGAAAGTCTGTTGCCAGGGCTCATTGTAATTTCACCGCTAGTAGGCTCTAACTGACCAGATAAAATCTTTAAGAATGTAGACTTACCAGCACCGTTAGCACCGATGATACCGTAGCAGTTACCCTCAGTAAATTTGATATTAACTTCTTCGAAAAGGGCCTTTTTGCCAAATCGAAGAGTGACGTTATTTGCTTGAATCATTTAACTTCCTTTCTCTATACAAAAAAACAAGTTGGAAAACAAGGCAAGCCAATGAAGTCCAACTAATAATCAAACAGAGTTATGATATCAAAAAAATGTGGTTTTGTACAGACGAAACATAGTCTAGAAAAGCATGTATTTGAAAAAATTGCCTATAAATCATGGAATTTAAGTTTATTAGTATTATTGCATTTTCCCCTGTTAAATTATATAATGTTTAATAAAAATTTTATGGGAAAGGCGGTGAAATCATGGCTATTCATACAGAAAATGAATTAGAGCAGCTTGAAAACAAAATTGGCATTGAAAACCATGGTGTTATCGCTACAGCAGATTTTGTTGACCCAGACGAATTATACAGGGAGCTTATTAGCAGAGTACGCAAATATCATCCAAATGCTGATATTTCCATGATTGAAAAGGGATATGTGGTTGCCAGAAATGCCCATGAGGGCCAGTGTCGTAAATCTGGAGAGCCTTATATTATCCATCCACTTTGTGTGGCTATTATTCTTGCGGATTTGGAGCTGGACAAAGAGACAATCGTGGCAGGTCTTCTTCATGATGTTGTGGAGGACACCATCTGTACTAAGGAAGAAATTGCCCAGGAGTTTTCAGAGGAAGTTGCAGAGCTTGTTGATGGCGTTACCAAATTGGGCCAGTTGAATTATGATGCTGACAAAGTCGAGATTCAGGCTGAGAATTTGCGTAAAATGTTCCTTGCAATGGCAAAGGATATTCGTGTCATTCTTATTAAGCTTGCGGATAGACTTCACAATATGCGTACTTTAAAGTACATGCGACCAGAGAAACAAAAGGAAAAGGCAAAGGAGACAATGGAGATTTATGCTCCACTTGCTCAGCGTCTTGGTATCAGCAAGGTCAAAATAGAGCTGGATGACTTATCACTTAAATATTTAGAGCCAGATGCCTATTATGACCTGGTTGAAAAAATAGCACTTAGAAAGAGTCAGCGTACCGAATACATCAATTCATTGGTAACTGACGTTGCAAAGCACATCAAGGCAGCAGAAATCAAAGCTGACGTTTATGGTCGTGCAAAGCATTTCTTTAGCATTTATAAAAAGATGGTCAACCAAAACAAGACCATCGATCAGATATACGATTTATTCGCAGTTCGTATTATCGTTGACTCCATAAAGGATTGTTACGCAGCCCTTGGCGTTATCCATGAGATGTACACACCTATCCCTGGACGCTTCAAGGACTATATTGCTATGCCAAAGCCTAATATGTATCAGTCTTTGCATACCACAGTTATCGGTCCTAATGGTGCGCCATTCGAGATTCAGATTCGTACCTATGAGATGCACCGCACCAGTGAATACGGTATCGCTGCCCACTGGAAATACAAGGAGAGTGGAGAGGGCTCTACAGTAGTAGGCGAGGAAGAAAAGCTTTCTTGGCTCCGCGAGATACTAGAGTGGCAGCAGGAAATCTCTGATAACAAGGAGTTTTCATCTTTATTAAAATCAGATTTAAATTTATTCTCGGATACAGTATTTTGCTTTACTCCATCCGGTGATGTTAAAAACTTGCCTAATGGTTCCACGCCTATCGATTTTGCCTACGCTATTCATTCAGCTGTAGGAAATCGTATGATTGGTGCCAAAGTAAACGGCAAACTCGTGCCTATAGATTATGTCATCCAAAATGGTGACAGAATTGAGATTGTTACATCTCAGAACACTAATGGCCCTAGCCGTGATTGGCTTAGTATTGTCAAATCATCTCAGGCCAAAAATAAAATCAATCAATGGTTCAGATCTCAGTCAAAGGATGAGAATATTGCAAAGGGCAAGGAATTAATTATTAATTCTGCCAAGCAAAAGGGCATTGATTTAGGTGAGATTAATAAGCCTCGTTATCAAGAGCTTATCAAGAATAAATATGGTTTCCATAGCTGGGAAGATACTCTTGCAGCTGTCGGACAGGGTGCCATCAAAGAAGGTGCTGTAATCAATCGCATGTATACAGCCTACCAAAAGGATCACCCAGTCAAGGTTACTGACGCAGAGGTTCTTGCAGAGCACTCAGGTAATGGCGAAAAAATCAAACCAAAGTCAAAGAATGGTATTACAGTTAGTGGTCTATACGACGTTTCTGTACGTTTCTCAAAATGCTGTAACCCAGTACCTGGTGACGAAATCGTTGGATTTGTTACAAGAGGACGTGGTGTTTCTATTCACCGAACAGACTGTATTAATATGATAAATCTGCCTGATTTCGAGAAAGAGCGACTTATCGAGGCAGAATGGGCTCAGGATGCTACCGAAGAAGGAAAGCGCGGTGGCGTATACCTTACTGAGATTAATATTTATGGAAACAACCGAACAGGACTTTTGGTTGACATCACTAGAATATTTACTGAAAGAGAAATCGATATCGACTCTATTCATTCCAAAACTAGCAAGCAGGGCGTTGCTACCATCACCATCAAATTTGGTACACAGAGCCGCGAGCAGCTTAGATCACTTGTTGAGAAAATCAAGCAGGTTGAGTCAATTATCGATGTAGAAAGACCTAGAGGCTAAAATGAAAGTAATGCATGTACTGTTGCCAGTTTGCGCTATGAACTGTTATCTGGCAATCAATGAGAATACAAATGAATCAATCATTATTGATCCAGGCTCATCACCGGATCGAATCAAAAAGGCTGTTGCCCAGTCAGGCACAAAGCCAGTGGCAATCCTTATCACACATGGCCATTTTGATCATATCGGAGCTGCCGATGAAATCGCCAAAGAATACAAGGTCAAAATCTTTGCATATAAGGGCGAGCGAGAGACTATTGAGAATCCTGGATTGAATTTATCTGGTGATATGATTTTCAAACCAGCTTCATATCACGCAGATGAATATCTTGATGATGAGCAGGAATTGGATTTGGGTGGACTTCACTTCAAATGTTTAGCTACACCAGGTCACACTGCAGGTGGATGCTGCTTTTACTTTGAACAAGAGGGCATTTTGTTCACAGGTGATACACTATTCTGTGGATCCGTTGGACGCACAGATTTCCCAGGTGGTTCGATGTCTGATTTGATTAACAGCATCAAAACCAAAATTATGATTTTACCAGAGGATACAATTTGTTACCCAGGACACGAGAGTGCCACTACAGTTGGTGACGAGAGGATGTATAATCCCTATTTATAAAAGCTATGATATATATAAAACTTAATGAAAATAATTTTGAGTATGACATATACTCATTGGTTAAAGCATTCTACCCTAAGCAAGAGGTTAGAATTGGTACAGACGAGGCTCCTTTGGATGAGGAGCTTTTGTTTAGCATGGATGTAGAATATTCCCAGCAAAAATTGACTCTTGACGGCGAGGAAATCGAAATTGATTACTCTAATCGTCCTGACACCAAGAATCGTCTAAAGCTTGCTATTTACAAGAGTCTCCATGAGCGTACAGGCAAGGATTTGCCATGGGGAACACTTACAGGCATTCGCCCTACCAAAATTTCCCTTGGAATGATAGAAGAGGGCGCCAGCGATGAGCAGGTTGCCGAATACATGAAAGATACCTATCTGACATCTCAGGCTAAAATCAATTTGAGTCTTCAGGTTTCCCACAAGGAACACGAGCTGCTTTCAAAGATTGATTATGACAATGGCTACTCGGTGTACATTGGCATACCTTTCTGTCCAAGTACATGTCTTTATTGTTCATTTACTTCCTATCCAATAGGGCTGTGGACTAAAAAGCTTGATGACTATATTGATGCATTGGAAAAGGAAATGGCCTTTACCGCTGAAAGCTGCAAAGGCAAGAGTCTTACTACTATTTATATTGGCGGTGGCACACCTACTTCTCTTGATGCAGAGCATTTAGATAGACTTCTTACTTTGATTGATAAATATTTTGATACTCAGTCGTTGCTTGAGTACACTGTTGAGGCGGGACGTCCTGATTCCATTACACTCGAGAAGCTTCAGGTAATGAAGAACCATCCAGTTACTCGTATATCCATCAATCCACAGACCATGAATCAAAAAACACTTGATTTGATTGGCCGTTTTCATAAGGTTGAGGATATTCACAAAGTGTATGGTTGGGCACGAGAACTTGGCTTTGAAAATATAAATATGGATTTAATTTTGGGACTTCCTGGCGAAACTATAGAGGATGTTCAGTATACATTATCAGAGGTAAAGAAATTAGCTCCTGATAACCTTACAGTTCATTCCCTTGCGCTTAAGCATTCTGCGAGACTCAATTATGACAGAGAATCGTACGAGGATTACTTAATCGAGAATTCTCAGAAGCATATGGATATTTGCCTAGAAGCAGCCAAGGAAATGGGAATGGCTCCATATTATTTGTATCGTCAAAAGAATATGGCAGCTAATCTCGAGAATATTGGATACGCTACTCCTGGCAACGAGGGCCTTTATAATATCTTGATAATGGAAGAAAAACAAACTATAATGGCACTTGGTTGCGGCACAGCCTGCAAATTCGTTGCAGACCATGGCAAAACTGTTACAAGATGTGAAAATGTCAAGGATGTCCAGCTCTATATGGATCGCATTGACGAAATGATAGATAGAAAAAGAGAGAGACTTAGAGAGGATTTAAAATGGCTTTAAACAAGAAACCAGTTAACGGAATGAAGGACATTCTCCCTTACGAGATGGAGGTTCGTGATTACGTTACATCTATTATCAAAGATACTTATCGTTCATTTGGATTTACACCAATTGAGACACCAGCTATGGAGTCTATTGGCAATCTTTCAAATAAGCAGGGTGGAGAAAACGAAAAGCTTATTTTCAAAGTAATGAAGCGTGGAGAAAAGCTTAACATTCCTGAGGCTACTACAGAGGAGCAGGTTGTTGATTTTGGTATGAGATATGACCTTACAGTTCCACTTTGCAGATTCTATTCAAATCACGCTAATGAGCTTTCATCACCTTTTAAGGCTCTTCAGATTGGTTCTGTTTGGAGAGCTGACAGACCTCAGCGTGGTCGTTACAGACAGTTTACACAGTGTGATATCGATATTCTTGGTGAGCCTAGCAACTTAGCAGAAATCGAGCTTATACTTGCAACAACTACTACACTTGGACGTATTGGATTCAAGAATTTCGAAATTAGAATCAACGAGCGTCGAATTCTTAAGGCTATGGCAGCATATGCTGGCTTTGAAGAGGCAGACTATGATTCTATTTTCATTACACTTGATAAAATGGATAAAATCGGTTTTGAAGGAGTTTCAGCAGAGCTTCTTGAGGCTGGATATTCAAAAGAGTCTATCGATAAATATGTAGGACTTTTTGCTGCACTTGAAAATGTAAAAGATGTTGCAGCCGGAATGGATGTTTTACTTGAAAAGCTTGGCGAGTACCTTGATACTGAGGTCGCTGATTGGATGCGTGAAATCGCAGCAGCAGTTAACGCCACAAAGGAAGCTCAGTTCGAGCTTGTATTTGATCCAACACTTGTACGTGGTATGAGCTATTACACAGGTACAATTTTCGAGATTGCTATCCCTGAGTTCGGCGGAAGCTGCGGCGGCGGCGGACGCTACGACAAAATGATTGGCAATTTCACAGGCCAGAACACACCAGCTTGTGGATTCTCAATTGGATTTGAGCGTATCATCCTTCTTCTTATGGAGCAGGGCTTCAAGGTGCCTGGCGCTAGTAAAAAGGTTGCATACCTTGTAGAAAAGGGCTATCCAGCAGAGAAGCTAGCAGAGGTTATGTCTCAGGCAAAGGAGGCTCGTGCAGCTGGTCAGACAGTATTAGTTGTTCGCATGAACAAAAACAAGAAGTTCCAAAAGGAACAACTCACAAACGACGGTTACGAAGAATTTGTAGAGTTCTTTAACCGTTAAATTCAAGTATAAAAGTTAAGTTGACTTAAAATGGCCACCTAGTAGTTATCAAGCATAGATACAGTATATAGCCACCAGTAGTTATCAAGCTCTGAGTATTGCGTAGTGAGACGTGTTAGTCGAACAGAGCAATATTCAGGCTTGAGAACGTAACTAGATGGCTTTAATTAATTTCAGGCTTGAGAACGCAACTAGGTGGCTTTTGCTGGGTGCAGAGTTTAAACTTTTTTCACAGAATTTACTCAGTTATTGAGTATAATTGCTTTGTTGGTCAAACTTGCGAAGTTGAGTATTACGGTCGATCAATTTAGGGAGATGTTATTTTTCGCAAGGAGGTTTATTCATGGAAGTGAAAAGCAAAAAAATGTCCCTCAAAGTTTTTCTTACTGGCTTAGTAATGCTCTCAATGATTTTAGTTGGCGCCACAACTATTTTTACAGCAGTTATTAATTTGCGAAGAGGTATGGAGGATGAAGTAGCACAGGGTGTAAAGGCTGCTTGTCAGACATATGCAATGGTGCTTCAGTATACTGCTGATAAAGCCGATGCTGTAGCAAATCTGGAATCTGAAATGAAAGAAAAGACCGGATATGACTATACATTTTTCGTTGGTGATACAAGAGAACGCTCAAGTATCGAAGGCGTAGTTGGAACAAAGGCTGGAGATGCTGTAATAGAGGAGGTTCTCAATAAAAAGAATAGCTATCAGGCTCAGAACGTTGTGATCAATGGCGAAAAATATTATGTTGCTTATGAACCACTTATTAATGATGACGGTAGCGTTTTTGGTATGGCCTTTGTAGGCTTGAAGAAGATTAATATCAGTACATACATTAATTATAGAATTAGTATAATGATTGTTATTGCCATGGCGTTTATTATTGGACTTACAATAGCAACCATCCAATATGTGCTCCGTATGGTTAAAGCATTGGATGAGAATGTTAGAGCTGTTCGTCAAATGGCTACTGGTGATTTGGCTATTCAGTTGAGCGAGAAAGTTAGAAATCGTCAGGATGAATTAGGTGAAATGTCATCTGCTTTATATGATATGGCTGCAAAAGTTCGCAGTGTAATCGGTAATGCTAGAACATCTTCCAATGAAGTTGATAATTCCGCAGGTTATTTATACAACACTGTGCAGACGATAACACAAACTGCTGAGAGTGTTACATCATCTGTTGCACAGGTTGCATCGGGGGCTTCTACACAGGCAGAATCACTTCAGGCAGCTGTAGAGTCTGTTAATGATATTAATGAATCAGTTAATCTAATTACCGTAAATACGGAGGAGATGCAGGGGCTTGCTGATTCTATGCAGGAGAATTCCTCAGCCAGCCAGGAGAAGCTTAATGAGCTTAGAATGTCTACCAGAGAAAGCATTGCTGCTATTGATGGAATCGTAGAGCTCATTGGAAATACAAATACAGCAGTTACAACTATTAGCGAGGCTGTAGCAATAATTGATGCTATTGCAGCACAGACCAATTTGCTTTCCCTCAACGCTAGCATAGAGGCTGCACGAGCAGGAGAGGCTGGAAAGGGATTTGCAGTAGTAGCTGATGAGATACGTCAGCTGGCTGACCAGTCTGCTGAGGCTGCTAGAAATATTCAAGAGGCTATGAAGGGATTGGCATCTGACTCTAATAAGACAATGGAAGAGGCAGGCACTGTTCAGGATAAAATCAGCAAACAGCGTAGCACTATTCATAGAACAATCGAACAGGTTGATACTCTTATTGATGAGATTAATAAATCGATTTCTCTTACAAGAGCAATTGTCGAAAATGTTGATAAGACAGAGGCTGCCAGTGCAATAATCTCAGATACAATAAATAATCTATCTGCTATATCCGAAGAAAATGCAGCAAGCTCAGAAGAGACACGTCTTTCAATGCAGGATCTTTCAGATACAATGGAAGTCCTCTCTGACAAAGCAAACGGTCTCAACGTCATCGCAAAAGAGTTGGATGACGAGATGGCATTCTTCCAGTAATAAGTGCATTATTTGAAGAAATAAGAGCAATAGAAAATTTAAAATGCAATAAAATAACCACCTAGTAGCTATCAAGCTCTGAGTGTTGCTCAGCGAGACATGTTAGTCGAGTAGAGCAATACTCAGGCTTGAGAGCGTAACTAGGTGGTTTTTATTGCTTAGAAATCCCTAACGAGCTCGAATATCGAGAATCTCTCCTATATACATAGTATGGAAGTCATCTAGGTGACGGTTTGTATAGTGCTCTTCTAGAATCTTAGGATCCAGGATGGTGTTTTCTGTCATAGGTACAGCTGCAATTTTGCGGCAGAAGATAATGAAGTTTGCATCGTCAATGTAAGGACATTTAAGATCGTGTGCAACTGTAATCTTGCACTGAGCTAGTTTATCTTCGCTACGTCCACTGATTTTATCAAGAATCTTCATAAGCTGTACATTGTTCTTGTCGTTCATATCAAAGAAGCAAGCTGAGAAATATTCTGACTCATCTATAAGCTCCTTGGTATAGCGAGTATTGCGTAGGAAAGCATATACTACATTTTTGCCCCAAATATGCCCAACACCGCCATTGTGTGAGGACATTGCGTTAACCTTTCCGTTTGCTTCGGCAACAATTGCTATACCGTCCTCTGCAAGCTTTTTAATAGGGTTCCACTCTAACATATCGATTGGATAAGGTTGAAAAGTATGCATGCGTATTCTCCTTTACAAATTATGCTGCTGAATGAAACGTAGAAACTCGTGCTCTGGTAATGGCTTTGAAAACAGGAAGCCTTGAATATAGTCAACGCCTAATGCCTTCATTGCATCTAGTGCATCGGTGGTTTCTATTCCTTCTGCAACTATTTTAATACCCATTGAATGGGCCATTTCTATAACAGTTTTAACAATAGCCTCAGCTTTTTCATTTATAAAATATTCATCGGTTAGATGCTTGTCCAGTTTTACAATTTTGACAGGCAAATCGATGATGTAGTTCAGATTAGAAGATCCATAACCAAAATCATCAAGAGAGAATGTTAGACCAAAATTCTCTAGCTTTTTCATGTTGGCTAGAAGATTATCCGTGTTGCTAAGTAAACTGGTTTCTGTAATTTCTAGATTCAACTGGCTAGGAGATATATTGTGCTCCTTAATCAAGTCAATAAAACGTGATGCAAATAAAGGATGCTCACCTTGTTTTACAGAAAGATTTAACTCGATATGTTTAACACCGATTCGTTCCATCTTGTAGGATTTCATGAAGGAAAGAACCTTTTTATAAATTGTATCCGAAAGTGGAATGATGCGGCCTGATTCCTCAATAATAGGAATGAATTCATTTGGTAGAACCAAAGTGTCATCAGCAAGTCTGATTCTTACCAAGGCCTCAGCGTAGGAGTAACTATTGTTAGCAATATCAAAAATAGGTTGATAGTGAACCTCTACACGGTTTTCTTCCATAGCTTCAACAACCATTTTCTCCACGGTTTTCTTATTGCGAAGCTCTTTCATAATATCTGTATTAAGTACTATTTCATTTCCAGGTAGCTTATTGGTATTGTTTGGAATATAGCCTGACAAAAGGTAAAGCAATTCATCGGCATTTCCTGCAATGCTACTATCTGGAACGATAGTAAAGAACGGACTCATTAATGTGATGGCATTTGAAATATCTGGATTATCTTCGACAGATTGGAAATATGTGGAAATCCTAAATTTAGTGCTTTCCATAAATACATCTTTTTCAAATACCAGTAAAAAATAACCTTCTGCAGTATCGAAGACCTTAGCAGTATCTATGCTGAAAAGGAAATCTGAGAGCATAGAAATAGTTCGTCTAAGTAATTTGTTTTCATTAGAAGAATCAGCTACGGTTCTAAAAGAAATCATCATTACTGAAAATTTCTTTCTTGTTTTGTATAGATAATCAAAATATTCTCTGATTACAGCAGAACTGAAATGACCAGTTCTTCTAGAAATTGAGCTTTGAGGGTTTTCAAGCTCAAAGTACATAATCAGTGCACCAAGGCATGATGCAAAGCTAACAATCAAAAACTTTGGATAGAAATATTGGAATACTGCAGCTGCAATCCAAATGGACATCCAAACAAGCAGTGCAGAAATTTTCTTGCTTTTGATATGGTCCTTTAGGATTACTGTTGCCACAATGGTGGATACAATGTAGAGTCCAACAAAGCTGTAGGTAATCAATGTAGCAGGACCATAGGAATAAAGCTTCATTCCATCGTAGTAGGTGTAAATCGGAGCATACATGGTGAGAATCAGTCCTATCAAACATATCAGCTGGAAGAATAGACCTATCATTTTTTCATGCTTGCTGCCGAAAGCTTCTAGAATATCGGCTATGGCGTAGGCCAGTGCACAAAAAGCCACTAGCTGCAAAAATACAAGATAGATTTTGCAAACTAACAATACTAGAATTTCGCTATATCTAGTTGAGTTGACAATAAAATAGCAGGATGCGATATCCGACAATACACACCCCAATATTACATATAAAGTTAATCGAAAATAGCGCTCTGAACCTAGACCCATAGTGGGTTGACGGCTGTAAAAGAATAAGAGGATTGCAATAATTGCTAATCCGCATAATTGAGTGTAAATATTCATATTTATTGACCTTACTAGATGTATTTGTCTGAATTATAACATTTATCGAAGGATATAGTCCATGCAATTGGCATAGTTCACAAAATATTAAACAAATATACATTTTTTCTTGTAACCGTCAAGGATAATTTAACACACTAAAGTGTTGACGTGCTCACAAAAAAGGTGGATAATGATAGCAATTATTTAAAAACAACAGATTATGTTCGGAGGCTACTATGGAAATCAGATTTGAAAAACGCGAAAAATTAAAGGAAAAGCCAGATTGGAACAACCTTGGTTTTGGAAAGTACATGACTGATTACATGTTTGTTTGTGATTGGGATAGAGAGATTGGATGGCACGATGCTAGAATAGTCCCAGAAGGACCAATCGAACTTGATCCAGCATGCATGACACTTCATTATGCCCAGGAGACATTTGAAGGATTAAAAGCTTATCGTCGTGAAGATGGCAAAATCCAGTTATTTAGACCAGAGATGAATGCCAAAAGAATGATTAATTCTAATGAGAGACTTTGCATGCCAGCATTCCCAGTTGAGGACTTCGTTGCAGCTGTAAAGGCACTTGTTAAAACAGAAGAAGCTTGGGTTCCATCTGAGAAGGATACATCACTTTATATTAGACCATTTATGTTCGCTACAGAGGCTGCTCTCGGTGTACATATGGCAAAATCTTACAAATTTATGATTCTTTGTTGTCCAGTTGGCGCATATTACGCAACAGGACTTGACCCAGTAAAGATTTTAGTAGAAAATGAATTGGTACGAGCAGTTGCAGGCGGTACAGGATTCACAAAATGCGGTGGTAATTATGCAGGTTCTATCGCAGGTCAGGTTAAGGCAGAAAAGCTTGGATATTCACAGGTTTTATGGCTTGATGGTAATGAGCGCAAATACGTAGAAGAAGTAGGAACTATGAATATCATGTTCAAGATTGACGGGGAAATCTGGACAGCTCCTACAGTTGGAACAGTTCTTCCTGGTGTTACCAGAGATTCAATGATTCATCTTCTTCGTGATTGGGGCTACAAAGTTCGTGAGGAGCGTCTTGCAATTGATGACCTTATGAAGGCAGGCCACGATGGCAAGCTAGAAGAGGTTTTCGGTACAGGAACAGCAGCAGTTATTTCACCAGTTGGTGAACTCCGTTTCAAGGACGATGTTGTTGTAATAAATGGAGGTAAAACCGGAGAGCTTACTCAGAAGCTTTACGATACTCTTACAGGTATTCAATGGGGTAGGCTTGAGGACAAGTATGGATGGACTCAAATAATAGAGTAGCAATCGAATTAGAAATTAATAATGAGGCAATGCAGTCTTTGCAGGACTCATTTTGTAAAGCCAACAACTTATATCTCATGTGTGTTGGCAAATCTCAAGGTCAACTTACAACCTTCTCAGGCTCAAAGCCTGAGGAGAACTTTGTTGACTACAATTTCACTGCAGAGCTACGCAGGGAAATTATAGATTCCTTTGTGGATGGTAATGTTGAAAATGTTATTGAACGTTACGGCACAGAGGAATATTTGTTATATAGAGGTGTAGCTATCCGTGGCGGAGCGGGAGAATGCATTGGAGTTTGGCTATGCTTCGGCGTTGACAAGGAGAAGCTTCCTATTGGAATTCAGCTTCCAGAGGAGATTCGACTTACTACAGCGGATTCTTTTGATAAATCTATTTCTCTCATTGAAAATCTTACAAAGCATTATTTCGCAGAAAAAATTAAAGCACAGGCATTAAAGCTAAAGCTTTCAGATGAAAAACAGGTCGAGGTAGAAATTGAATCTCGACTTAAGAAAAATGAGATTATGACAGAAATTCTCAGAGATATGGAGTCTGAGGATTCTTTTGCTGATATTGCTAATAATATCCTTGGGGCAGCTGGACGTTATTTAGAGTGCACAAACACAGCCCTTTTACAAATCAATCCTGACGGTGTGGATGCAGACATGATTTGTGAATGGGTGGTAAACAAAGGAGAAGCGCTTAGTCCAAAGTTTAAGCAGGTTCCAGTAATAAGCTTGCCATTTATGAATGGAAAGCCATACACCATTTCTTCAGATGCAGTTCTTCCAGAGCTATTTGAAGTATTCTTCATAAAGCATGAGATAAAGGCAGGTATTTTCCTTCCTATCAATGTAAATGATTCAGCAGCCATGTATCTTTGCTTTATCTCAAGAGGGCAGGAACGCAAATGGAGTGTAGAGGATCTTAGATTCGCCAATGACATCAAGCGAATCCTTCACTCTGTTTTACTTAAAAAGATTACTGCAAATTCACTTGCAAGTTCTTATTCTGCTCTTGAGGCAATTCTTCAGAACGCAGGCTATGGAGTTGTGGTAGCTGATTTAGATACCAAGGATTTACTTTATAAAAACGAGACATTCTCACGAATGTTTGACAATGAAATCGACAGACTTGCTATAGAAGAAATCATTTTTGATAAGCGTTATACCTTATCTGAAATCAATGGCTACTCAGCTAATGGTTCAGGAAAATGGTTTGATATTTCTATAGCTGCTATTGAATGGGTAGATGGCAGAGAGGTTAGACTCCTTACCTTCTACGATACAACAGACCTTAGACTCTATCAGAAAAAGGTAGAAAAGCAGGCCCAAGAGGATGTTCTTACTGGTCTTTACAATAGACAGGCATGTGAAAAGGACATTTCTTTAGAGTTCCATGTGGCTAAAAAGCTTAACAAGGAATTTGCAGTTCTTATGCTGGATTTAGATGATTTTGCCAGCGTAAATGAAGGTCTTGGATATCAGATAGGCGATGATTTGCTAGAGTACATTGCCCATAGCATCAATGACATTTCTTATATAAATGGAAAATGCTATCGAGTAGGTGGCGATGAATTTGCGGTAATTGTTGACCACGCAAACTTCAAGAGCCTTGATATGATAATAAAGAGAATAATGACTCTCTTTGACAATCCATGGACATTAAACGGCCAGGAATACTATTGCACAGTTAGTATGGGCTGCGTAAAGGGTCCTGGAGACTTAGAGGATTCTTCAGCTATTCTCACTCGCCTAAATATTGCCCTTCATGGTGCAAAGAATCGAGGCAAGAACAGAATCGAATTTTACGATGCCAATTCTGATGCAATAGTAGCAGAAAAGGTTAAATTAGAGCAGGCTCTCCGCAGAGCAGTAGATGATGGTTGCAAAGAGTTTGAGGTTTACTATCAGCCTATTATGGAGTTTGTAAATAGTATTCCAACATGCTGTGGAGCAGAGGCTTTAATTAGATGGAATTCTTTGGAATATGGTCTTGTTTTGCCTGACCAGTTCATTCCTCAGGCGGAAAAGCTCAAACTCATAAATACTATAGGCCAGCATGTTTTGGAAGAGGCCACTAGAAGCTGCAAGCATTGGAATGACTTTGGTCATCCAGAGTACAAGGTTAATGTTAACCTTTCCGTTGTACAGCTTACTCAGGTGGATTTCATAGATAAATTGGATGAGGTACTAAAAGAAACTGGAATCAATCCAAACAATCTTACACTTGAGGTCACAGAGTCTCTTGCCATTAATGATATGGATAGAATGGTTACTATCCTTGATGCCATTCGTTCTAGGGGCTGCCGCGTAGCTCTTGATGATTTTGGTACAGGATATTCATCACTTAATTACATTAGAACAATGCCACTTGATACAATCAAAATTGACAGGGCATTTGTTTCAGATATGAACTCTGATCATTTTTCTGAGCTTTTTGTAAAGACTATTTCAGAGTTAGCAGATTCACTTGATGTGGATGTTTGCGTAGAGGGAGTTGAGTTTGATAAACAAATTGACATGATCGGAAAGTTTTCCGTAAATCTTGCGCAGGGCTTTTTCTTTGACAAGCCACTTTCGAAGGACGACTTCGAGAGTAAATATCTTTAGTGATTACCGAGCAATCGGTTCACATATAGGAACTATAGAAAGAAGTTATAGAAAGGGAAAGTAATGTACACATTAAAGGACATCAAAAACACAGATCCAGAGGTTGCAGAGGCTATTGTAAAGGAGTACAACCGTCAGTCAGAACACATAGAGCTTATTGCCTCAGAAAACTGGGTATCACCAGCAGTTATGTCAGCTATGGGCTCAGTTCTCACAAACAAGTATGCTGAGGGTTATCCAGGAAAGCGTTACTACGGTGGCTGCCAGGAGGTAGACGTAGTAGAAGAGCTTGCTAGAGAGCGTGCTAAGGAATTATTTGGTTGCGAGTATGTTAACGTTCAGCCTCACTCAGGTGCTCAGGCTAACATGGCGGTTCAGTTCGCAGTTCTTCAGCCAGGAGACACAGTAATGGGAATGAATCTTGATCACGGCGGACACCTTACACATGGTTCACCAGCAAACTTCTCTGGAGTTTATTTCAATATCGTACCTTATGGTGTTAATGACGAAGGTGTTATCGATTATGATGACGTTGAGCGTATTGCCCTTGAGTGCAAACCTAAAATGATTATCGCTGGTGCATCAGCATATTGCCGTAAGATTGATTTCAAGAGATTCAGAGAAATCTGTGATAAAGTTGGCGCTGTCCTTTTTGTAGATATGGCTCATATTGCAGGCCTTGTTGCTGCAGGTGTTCATGAGAGCCCAATTCCTTATGCAGATATCGTAACAACAACTACACACAAGACACTTCGTGGTCCTCGTGGTGGTATGATTATGTCTACTGCAGAAGCAAACGAGAAATACAATTTCAACAAAGCAGTATTCCCAGGTATTCAGGGTGGTCCTTTAATGCATGTTATTGCTGGAAAGGCTGTTTGCTTCAAGGAGGCACTTGACCCTTCATTTAAAGAATATGGAAAGCAGATTGTAAAGAATGCTCAGGCACTTTGCAAGGGACTTCAGGATAGAGGCATCAAAATCGTTTCTGACGGTACAGACAATCACCTTATGCTCATTGACCTTACTCCATTTGAGCTTACAGGTAAGGTTGTTGAGAAGCTTCTTGATGATGCTCACATTACTGCAAACAAAAATACAATTCCTAACGATCCTAAGTCTCCATTTGTTACTTCTGGTATCCGTCTTGGTACACCAGCTGCAACAACTCGTGGTCTCAAGGAAGAGGATTTCGATAAGGTTGCAGAGGCAATCTCAATCGTTATCAAGGAGCAGGAAGCAGGAGTTGAAAAGGCTCGTGCAATCATCAAGACTCTTACAGACAAGTATCCACTTCCAGGTGATGCTGAGTTCAGAGCTGAGATGTAGATTGTATTTATTTTGTATTTTTGCCTGATATCAGGTGTGAATAATTTGTTTTATTCGGGGAGATGTTCGACTTTGTCGGACATCTCTCTTTTTATGGGGAAGATTCGCGAAACTTATTTACATACTTTTAGTTTTTTGCTATTGTAGGTAACGTTGGCCTTCGAGCTGATGGGATATGATATAAATAATTTTGACTGGAAGGATGAGACAATGAAAAAGAAATTCATGGCAATGCTACTGGGCACATTGGTATTGCTAAATACTTTTGGAACTGACTTTGTCTCCTTTGCAGAAGGGGATGTTGAGTCTGTAGATGTTGTTGATTCAGCTGATGAGGAATCAGTAGAAATTGAGTCAGCAGACAACATTGAGACAAAAGACGAAGCTGAATCAGTTGAGGAAAATGAAGAAGTCGCTGAATCAGGTGAAGAAATTAAAGAAGAAACAACTGAGGAGATTACTGAGGCTTCCGAAGAGGCAGAAGAAGTAGTTGATGCTTCTGAAGAGGTAATTGAAGCAGTTGAAGAGACGGTAGCTCTAGAAGAAACCGAAGAAGAAACAGAAGAGACTGAGGTTTCATTTGAGCAGTCCAAGACAATAAATGGAGTTCAGGTTACTCTTACAGCAGCCAAGGGTGTTTTGCCTGAGGGAGCGTATTTTAATGTAACAGAGCTTATAGATTCAAATACTGTTTCTTCTATAGAAGATGCAGTTGAGAAAAAGCTTTCTGATTCTCAGGAGATTACAAAGGTTCGTGCCTTTGATATCACAATAAAGGATGCAGAGGGTAATGAAATACAACCAGATTCATCAAAGGGAAATGTTACAGTTTCCTTTTCTAACATAGATACATCAGAAGCCAAGAGTAACGACGGTGTAGACATGGACGTCTACCACGTAACTGATGATGCAACATCTGCCTCAGATATGGGGGCTACTGTTGGAAATGGTGAGGTCAGCTTTGATACCGAGCATTTTTCTACATATGCAGTCGTTTCTATTGAGGACAATGAAGCAGACCCTACTAAAGAAATCAATGAAAATGATTTGATCAAATCAGTAACTGTATCAAAGGTTGATAGTAATGGAAATGTTACTGCGTTGACTTCAGGTGAAGATAATGTCATTTCAAAGGATGACACAATCAGAGTTAAATACGTATTTAATGATATGAGTATTGTCCTTTCTGGTGACGAAAAATACGCTGTTTATAACTATGTATACCCAGGTAAAAGCTACAAGATTCCTGGCATACCAAGTGAGTGCGTAAGGTCAGATAATGCTGATATTACAGTGACAAATGGAGACACCACATTAGGGGTAATCAGTTTTGGTTCTGATGGAAATGCCATTTTAAAAATATCAGATTTTACAAGTACTATAGAAGAAGTTAAAAATGCCACAGCAGGTTTTGACCTAAAGCTTGATATTTTAAGTGATGGCTCTAATGCCAAATCAAGCTATGCTTTATCATTCGGTGGTACTACTATTAAAGTTAATGTAGATGAGTACATGGCTAAGGCGCCTACAGTTACAAAGACTGCTAGTGACCCTGATGCCAATGGTGTTGTTACTTGGACAGTTACACTTAAAAATAACAGCAATCCAATCGAATATGTGGATGGCTATACATTTACAGATACATTTGGTGATGGACAGGATTATGTAGCTGGTTCATTTAAAGTCAATGGTACTGAAAGTGATATTGCTACAAATAGTGGTTCTACATTAACTTGGAATTACAAGAATAATGATGCAAGCGCTACAAATAAATTTACCTATCAGACCAAGATAGATGTTATTGCTAAAACTAGTAGCATCAACGAATCGAAAGAGATTAGTGAATCAGTTAGCAACAAGATTGTAGTTTCAGCACCTGCTACTGATGATTATGCTGCTTTGAATATTTCTGATTCAGCATCATCTACATTCACTCAAACCATGGTTAAATGGATTGACAAAGAAGGCGGTCAAGTAGATAGCAATGGTGTTGCTAGCTGGACAGTTACAATCCAAAACAATGGATTTGATTTATATGACGTGGTTTTAACAGATAAAGTAATTGCTGATACTGGTGTAACAATTTCAATTTCTGATATATCAGTTGTTAACGGCAATGGTGGTACTGTTACTACATATGGTTATAGCTATAGCAATAACACTCAGAAATTTGAATTTGGTGAAATGAGTGGCAATGCTAAATATGTAGTTACATACAAAACAACAATTAAAAATTTTGATACATATACAAAAGAAAATCATTCTATTCCTAAAAACCAGGCAACTATTTCTTATAATTACAAAAATGGAAATGGTAATCTTGTATCTGCACCAACTCCACCTACAGTAGGTAAAAGCTTTGTTAACGAAACACTTCTAGTTACAAATGCTGCTATTCAAAAGGAAGCAGGTGGTTATGATGCAACAAATCATACTATTAAATGGAATGTTACAGTTAATAAAAGTAAGCAATCCCTTACAAATGTAAGGGTGATTGATATATTGCCAACTGACAATGAGTATGTGAGTATTTCAGATGTTAAGCTGGGTGACACAGAGCTTAGTGTGTCAGATTATTCTGTAGATGAATCTACTAGTGGAAAAGTCGTATTTGATTTTAGTAATAGTAGCGTTGCAATTAATGATGTTCTTACATTCAAAGTTACAACACGTCTTACTAATGAATCAGTTTGGGCAAGTAATGCTACCCAAAGCTATACAAATAAAGTCAACCTACACTACGGAGATACTGATGCAGTCAAAGCAACACACTCAGCAACTCAGAGCTGCACAAGTAATGTAATCAAAAAGACTGCAGGTACGTATAACTATGCTACAAGAACTATTCCTTATACATTAGTTGTAGATACTAATAAAATGCCAATGGATGGTGTTACGATTACAGATGTTCTTGATAGTAGATTAGAATATGTTGATGGCTCTGCTACAGGTGCAACAGTAGATTATGATAAATCTACTAACACATTAACATTTGATCTTGGTTCTATTACAGGTAAACTCACTATCACATTTACGGCAAAGGTAAAGGATGGCGAGACATTCAAAAATACTGGAGATGTAACTATCAGCAATACTGCGTCACTTGTAAGTACACAGTATGCTACAGCAACAACATCTTCAGCTACTACTAAGTTTACTAATACAGTAATTGCAAAAACAGGTAGCCAGAATAAAGAGGTTATTGATTATACTGTTTCATTGAATCCGGCTCAGCAGACATTGTACTCAGACGATATTGATGAAGTTGTTATTCAAGATACTTTAGGTGCAAGTCTTTCATTAGATGAGGATTCAGTTCATTTATATGAGGCTACAGTTTCACAAACTGGAGAACTCTCAGCAAGTACAGAAGTCGCTGATGTGACAGTACGCGTTAACACGGTAGACGGCAAAACAGTTCTTGAGGTAGTAGTACCTAATGAATATGACGGTAAGGCATTTGTACTGAAATATACAGCCTACATGCTTAACAAGGATGCAGCAGATTTTACAAATGACGTAAAGCTTGTTGGATATGGTTCTGAGGAAACAAATAATGCAGTTGTTTCGTATAACCAATCAGATTTCTCTAGTGTGGATTTTACAAAGTATACATATTACTTTGCAGAGCTGAGAGATGATTACGACAGAACTATTTTATTAAAAGAAGGACACTTCAAATTAGTAGATACAGATGGCAAGGTTGTTGCGGAGACTGACATTGATAGTGACGGAGAAATTATATTTAAGGGACCATCTATTCAGCCTAATACTGAATATAAAATAATCCAGACTACAGCACCAGAAGGATATATTATTCCTGACGAGTATAAAAATGGAAAAACAGTTACAACTGGTGAAAAGGGGTTAACTGCAGCTAGAAAACAAAAAGAGAATAACACTCTCTATAATGCTAAGCCTAAGAAGGGAATTAGTATTTTAAAACAAGATGGCCTTAACAACTATGTGGTAGATGCTGGGCTTGAAATTACTTGGGTTAACTCTGATAGTGCCTCTGTTTCAGCTGATACATGGACTACAGGTAATAGCAGTCATGAATTTACAGCCAGCGAGGATATCGTATATACGTTATCAGAAACAACAACACCATTTGGTTACAATACTGCAAATAATATCGTGTTCAAGGTAGAAAATGAGCAGCTGTACCAGAGAAATACTGATAATACATGGGCTGCAGTTGATTCTATTTTAATGATTGATTCTATTAAGGATACAACCTCATTGACCATCAGCAAAATCTCTGATGGTCAGGGAAATGACCTTATAGGCGCAGAGCTTATTCTCAGCGAAGAGAGTGATAAGGATGCAGCAAAGGACAATAACATCTCTTCATGGACTACAGATGGCAGTGCAAAAGAGTTTGCACTTCCTGCAGGAGATTACTATTTACACGAGATTGCAGCCCCAGCAGGATATGATGTGGCAGATTCTATACACATTGTAATTACAACTGATGGTGAGATTAAGGTAGATGGCCAGGTTATTGATGATGCTAAAATCACAATGGTTGATTCATATAAAACTAAGACAATCACCGATGATAATGGTGATGAGATAGAAGTGCCAGACAGCACTGCTACATTTACAATCAGCCCGGATACACTTGGCATTGACCCAACTATTTTTGAGGAAATGAAGTTTATTTTATTCACCCTTGACCCTATAGCAGGCAAGCTTGTAGAAGTGGCACCTACTACAGTAGATGAGGATACATTAGAGTCGGTTTACGATTTGAAATATCAGGAAGAATATATTCTTAAGCCAACTGCTGAGGTAGAAGGTTATGATCCAGTAGACCCTATCACAATCAAAATTGTTGGTACTACTAATGAGGATGGAGAGGTAGAAACATCACTTCTTACAAAGCCTATGAGTTCTACCGTATTTACGAATTCAACAATTACTGAGTTGGGCAAGAATGTTACACCAAAGCTTACACCTGCCATTGTTCCTAAGGAGCCTACTACAGAGGTAACAGATCCTGTAGATACTCCAACTGAGGAGCCTTCAGAGACACCTGCTGAAGAGACAACAATAGAAGAGGCTACAGAGTCTTCATCATCAACCAATGGTAGCCATCATTCACACTATGGAGCGGCACCTACTACTGATGTGGCTGATGAAGATTTGACAATTAAGGAGCATAAGATTGTTGCTTTGACAGATAATCAGGATTCAGCACCAACACTTGCAAAAACTGGTGGATTTATCGGAACCTTGATTGCATATCTTGCAGCAGTTATCCTTATTGCATGCGGATTGTTTCTTGTGTTTGGAAAAGAAAAAAGAGTTAAATAAATGAAAAAGCAAGTTACTAAAAAAGTAATTGGACTTGTTCTTATAGCATTGGGGCTAGGCTTATTGCTTAGCTCTATTGCTTTAAATATAAGACAGTACCATGAGAAAGAAAAAACTATATCAGAGTTTAGGGAATACATCGAAAGTGGAGATGTCTATTCAGATACAGATAATGAGCCAGTAGTTGATGGCGACATGTTATGCATTCTTAGAATCCCATCTATCGACTCCGAAAACCCTGTTCGTGAAGGCGTTACCAGAAATGTTCTTTCTGAGTCCTTAGGACATGACTCCACCACAGTACTTCCTGGTGAGCAGGGCAATTGTGTTATAGCAGGACATCGCAATTACAATTTTGGAAAATATTTCAATCGACTTGATGAAGTAGAAGTGGATGATTTGATTTACGTGGACACAGCCAAAGGAACCTATACATACGCTGTGACAGAAATAAAAGTAGTGGACCCAGAAGACTTGTCAGTCTTAGAATCCACACCAGGTAAGGAGCAGCTTACGCTTTATACCTGCACACCAATTTACGTTGCGACCCACCGTTTAGTAATTGTCGCAGAGCGCATACAATAAACTAAGTTCGTAGCTATCAATCTCTGACTCTTACTCAAGCGAAGCATTTTAGCTGAGCGGAGTGAGATGTCAGGATTGAGAGCGTAACGAACGTAATATTTAATTAGTCTACGCAGCTTACAAGCTGTGATGATAACGCTGACCTAGAATGATCGAGAGAGAATTCTAGGTCATTTTTGTTGAAGTAATAGTATGAATTATAGCCTAGTGTTTCGCTGAGGCAATCATCCCAGGTTAAATCTACGTTGTAGTATTTGCCATCGATTTGCACGATGTTCCATGCATGATTTTCGCCTCTGGATGTTCCGGTAATATAGTAGCAAGGAATGCCTGATTGAAGGCAAGCAATCTGAAAGGCTCTTGCATAGCCTGCACATACTGAAGAACCAGAGGTCAGTGCAGAATAAGCACTCTGATTCATGGCGCTGCATTCATTGTAGGTATTCATAGAGCAGATCTTGTCGTATATATATTTTTCTCTGTCCACAGCTGATGAGTATACAGCAGCTTCTGAAACAATTGATTTTACCGCATTTTCATAGGAAGCCTGCACATTTGTAAAATCAGATTCACTGATTCCAAAATTAAGTTGGATTTTGTGAACCACATTATTTGAATCCACTGCGTATTTATACGAGGTATTCACCCAAAACAGCTCTGGATGATCGTTGAAAAGCGCATTCATAGTGTCTTCCAAATCTGATTCCAAAAGAGGTTCTTCTAATCTAAATAGAGATGAATTGTAATCCAAAATAGCGGAATAAACTTGATTATAAACAGCTATTTCTTGGGCACTTAATAGATTTTTATAGGCGCACAAGGTGTTTGAATAGCTTTCGCTGGCTTGGGCCACTATAGACATAGGGGAATAAAGCACTAGGAGAGCTAGTACTAGCGAACACATTATTCTTTTCTCTTTTAAAAGTTTAACCAATTTTTTCATGGTTTAATTTTAAAAATTAAATGTGTATAAATTCTTAAAATGTGCCTTGTTCATAAATAATTCACAATTAGAATTGTAGTAAATTGTGCATACAAAATAAGAAAATATCAATCAATATACTCGTGTGTGGCATAATATTGTCTTATGATAGAATATATAGTGATTTGAAGTGGGTTTTGATTGACAATAATTTTCAATAAATAGTATATTATAGAGAAGGAAACTGTTTTTTAAAATTTAGTTTGCAGCTGTAAAATAATCCACACTAATTAAAATTTGAGATGAAATTATTGTGTTGGATTTTAAATAATAAACAGGAGAGAATTGATGGGGAGAAACATTCTAAATTATAATAAAAAGTTCAAACTTATTTGCATATTACTAGTGGGTCTTGTTATATCATTATTTCAGGACCCACTTTTTTCTAGTGCGGCTGATTCGGAGCGGAAAACCGTCAAAGTTGGATATTACGAAAATGAGATTTTTGAACGCGGTGCCGCCGAAGGGGAGATAAAAACTGGATATGCATATGATTATTACCTCAAGCTCTCTGAGTACACAGGATGGAAATATGAGTATGTATATGGCAGCTTTGCTGATTTGTACCAAATGCTTGTTGATGGTGAGATAGATCTTTTGGCCGGCCTAGCTTACAAAGAAGACCGCGCAGAGCTTATCAGCTATCCAGATATAGCTATGGGTAGTACCATTTATAATTTGGTGAAATTGGATGACAATTACGAGATTACCTCGGAAATATCATCAATTAGCGGACATACTATCGGAGTTCTTAATAGTGCAGTAGCTGATTCTCTTGAGAATTATTTGAGCGAACATAATATTAGAGCCACTGTTATTCGATATGATGATTCCAGCGAATTGTTCGATGCTTTTGCTGCAAAGGAAGTCGACTTACTTGCTGCCGAGGGTGAGGGAACTGACAGTCGTAGTAATTATCAGGTATTAGTGACCTTTGGACAGAGTGATTTCTACCTTGCTGTAAATAAAGAAAGACAGGATCTTTTAGATGAATTAAATGAAGCACAGATTAGTTTATATTCTAATGAACCTTACTTTGTAAATGATTTGCGTACAAATTATTATGCCGCAAGTGTTTCTGCAAAGGCATTGACTGCAGATGAAATTCAGTGGCTTAGTGAACATGATTCAGTTACAGTAGGTTATCTAAACAATTATTTGCCATATTGCGGCAATGATGAGGATGGCAAAACTACAGGAATTATCAAAGAACTGATTCCAGCGATTTTCAGTGCGATTGATGTTGATGATATTAATATTAACTATGTGGGATATGACAGCTATGATGACGTAATTGCTGCCATTAATAATGGTGAGATAGATATTGCATTTCCAGTTGGTGGTGGAGTTTACTATTCAGAACAAAATGAAATTTATCAAAGTAGTCCATTTATATCAGCAAGGTCGGATTTGATTTTTGAAAATGTAGTAGTTAATCCTGATAATGCTACATTTGCAGTAAACGGTAACAATAGTTTACAAATCTACTATATAAAATCAAAATATCCAAATGCAAAAATAGTTGAATATGCCGATACGGATGAGTGCTTAAAAGCTGTTTTGGATGAAGAGGTGGATTGCACCACATTAATCGGCCTGCGCGCTAATGAAATTCTTAGAAATTCCAAATACAAAAAGCTTTCTATTAGGCAGCTTTCTGATGGAACAGATGGATGCTTGGGAGTTAGCTATGGCGATATGGGACTTCTTAGATTGATTAATAGAGGAATTCATGTATTAGGCCCAGATTACGCAGAAAACATAGCTTATAAATATACAAAGGACTTGTATACCTATTCCTTTGCAGACTGGGTTAACGACAATTTGGTTGCTTTCCTAGTGATAACAATTGTATTTGTACTTTCATTTATTATTCTACTGACTGTTCAAATCAGGAATTTGAAGTTAAGCATAGCAGCACTTTCAAATGCTAATAAAAATCAGATCATGTTTATTGATAGTATTTCAAATATTATCAAGGAGCCAATTGATAAGATAGTAGGTATTTCTGATATGGCTATGCAGGTATCAGATGACGAGATACTTTTAAAGGATAGTCTCGAATCTATTCATGATTCTAGTAGTCATATATTGTCTGTCATTGACGATATGGTTGCTATGAGCTTGTTAAAACAGAAAAAGGTTACATTAGAGCAGGACAAAATTAACATCATCGATTTTGTTAAAGAGCTTGATAAGACCATGTCTAAAAAGGCAGAAGAAAAGAATATTTCCTTGAAGGTTGAAATGAAGGAATTATTAAATAAGGACCTTATTGTAGACGAGGCAAGATTGCAGCAGGCGCTTGTAAATATTCTTAACAATGCAATCGAATATACTGCAGAGGGTGGCCACGTAAATCTTACAGTTGAGCAAAAGCCTTCTAAGATATTTAACATTGCTAAATATGAATTTACTATAAAAGATGATGGAATAGGAATGAGTGATGGATTCCAAGCTATTGCCCTTGAACCTTTTACCAAAGAAGATGTTTCTCCAGAAGGATTATTAAAGGGCTCTGGTTTAGGATTGGCTATCTCTAGAAATATAATTGAACTAATGGATGGTAAAATTTCCCTTAGCTCAAAAAAGAATCATGGCACAACTGTATTGGTAAAAGTTAATTTCAATATTAATTATAATTCTACAAAATAAATAATACACACGTGTGGCAGTACGTCGCTTTGTACTAGATTTCATACGACTTCCGAGATGTGTTCTGATTGACAAATTTTTATCAATTAGAGTATATTATTATCAAGGAAACTAATCTTCTTGGTTAGAGTTTACTAACGTAAGCGACCAACAACAGATGTGTAATGACACTGATGGGAGGATATATGTTGGACTACAAAATAATCGAAGTAAAGCAGAGCATTTTTGAAGACAATGATGCTGATGCTAATCGACTCCGAGAGGAGCTAAAGGCGCAGAATACAGTACTTATTAATCTGATGTCCGCTCCAGGCTCGGGAAAGACCACCACCTTATGCCAAACAATCGCTAGACTTAAGGATTCGATTCGAATTGGTGTAATGGAGGCTGATATTGATTCTGATGTAGATGCCGCTACTATTACAGAGGCTGGTGCACCTGCAATTCAGATACATACAGGAGGCATGTGCCACCTTGATGCTGACATGACCCGCCAGGGACTGCATGAGTTAGGCACTGAGGATTTGGACTTAGTTTTCCTTGAAAATGTTGGCAATTTGGTTTGCCCAGCAGAATTTGATACCGGTTCATCAAAGAATGCAATGATTCTCTCTGTTCCAGAGGGAGACGACAAACCATTCAAATATCCACTGATGTTTTCAGTTTGTGATGTTGTTCTTGTCAACAAATGCGACACACTTCCGGTGTTTACGGAGTTTTCAAAAGAGAGAGTTGTTCAGAGAATTCACGAATTAAATCCTAAGGCAAAGGTAATCTTTGTCTCAGCAAAAACTGGCCAGGGATTTGATGAATGGACTGATTGGTTGAGGGGCCTAGTTGAACAGCAGTAGCGTCTTTTTTGAGGGTAGTATTTTTAATTAATTGAGGAATTAAAGGAGGAAATAACTAATATGGGAATTGGACCAGATCGTTTAGGTGATTTTTATCCAGACTGGGTTAAGGATTTAAAGGACGAAGATATCCGTCCAGAGATTCTTAAGCTTGGAAAAGTCATCACTGACCGTGCTAAAATCAAGCTTGGTCTTCAGAAGATTACAAAATATGACCCAGAGTACTGGGCAGTTGCAAATCTTGCACCAACAAAAGAAATCGCAGAGCTTGCACTTTCTATGGGTGGCATCAGAAAGCCAAAAACTTTTGAGCAGCTTCTTACAATCACAGGACTTGACGAAAAGACTCTTTCAGAGAGGCTTGAGCAGGCTAGCTACACAGGACTTATTGAGTGGAATTATGAGAATGAAGCTCACGAGAAACAGTGGGTACTTCCAATGTTCGTACCAGGTTCAGCAGAGTTCTCTAACATGAATCAGGATTTCCTTAACGAGCATCCTGAGATGGGACGTTTCTTTGAAAGAATGAGCCGTCTTCCACTTGAGGGACTTACACACATGGTACCACCAGGAGGCGCTGGTATTGGTATGCACGTTATCCCTGTAGAGGATGCTATTTCAATGGAGC
>JAEEGH010001986.1_pt1 | contig 56884 bp, 45 predicted proteins | sample 9134181 | NCBI WGS metagenome assembly JAEEGH01 (sample SAMN16246544, study PRJNA631951) | gut metagenome | biome: gut microbiome; feature: rumen; material: DP-attached | host: Bos | place: Iran: Karaj | collected 2018-10 | reverse complement strand
GTCCCGGTCCGGCCGCAGCGAAGGTCGTACGGAAGATATGTCGATCTTTACGGAAAGGCAGAACCTGTTGGACGTCATCGATATGGTTCGCAGTTGGGATTGCGTGGATGACGAGAGCCTTTTCCTGTTGGGAGAGAGCCAGGGCGGTTGCGTCTCGGCCATTACCGCCCCATCTGTCTCGGACAAGATCAAATCCGTGGTGCTTGTGTATCCTGCCTTGTGCATTCCGGATGACGCATTTGCGTTGTACCCGAAGCGTGAGGATATTCCGGATACGGTCACTTTCATGGGAATGAGGATCGGCAGGGCCTATTATGATCCTCTCTACGACGGCTTCGATATCTACAAGGAAATCGCTGGCTATCAGGGAGATGTACTGATTATCCACGGAACGGAGGATGGCCTGGTCAAACCGGAATACTCGGCCAAAGCCTCCAATGTCTATGAGCACAGCGAGTTCCACCTGATCTTCGGCGCCGGGCACGGTTTCTGGAAGCCGGAGCACAGGGCGCAATATCATAGCTATGTGGTAGATTTCCTCAACAGGCAGATGCAGCCCAGGCGGATCCAAGCCTATCTCGCTTCGCTCAGATCGGATCCCTCGACGCATACCCTTCGGCCCGACGCCAAAAAAGCGAAGAACAGCCCATACCTCGGAAGTAAAAACTATGGAAAGCGCATCGCGGTATTCGGCGGCTCGCTCTCTGTCAATGCGGAGTCGGATGTCGCCAAGCAGCTGTGGGCGGATATGCTCGGGGCGGAAGTGGTGACTTACGGCGTAGGCGGTGCAGGCTTTTCCATCGATCAGGGTTATTCGCTCCAGAAGCAGGTTGATACGGCTGGTGTCTATGATGTCTATGTGCTCTGGGCTTCAACCAATGACTTCACCAATGACCGCCCATGTGGTTCCTGGTCGGACTATACGGCAGCTGACGGTTACGATGAGTCCAAGCGGCATACCCAGTGCGGCGGCATCAACTATTGCATCCGCCGTCTGCTCGAGAAAAATCCCCGGGCCGAGATCTATTTCTTCACCTCGCTGCGTTTCTTCGGCACGGATTCCGGCCACAATCCATATTCTGTGACTTCCAACAAAGCAGGTAAGACTTTCGCTGAATATGTCGAGGCCCAGAAAGCCTGTTGCGCCTATTATGGCATCCCGGTTCTCGACCAGTTCAATCTGCAGGGAATCAATGAATTCAATGTGAAGAGCTACTACAAGGAGGACCTCCTTCATATGAATGAGGAAGGTTATCGCCGCATCGCACCTGTCCAGGCGGACTTTCTGTCAAACGGACGATAAAGTCGGAGTCTATTAGATTAACCCATCCTCATATAGCAGTCTATATGAGGATGGGAGGCCGATAATCACGTTGCCGTCCTCACTGGTGGGGCCAGGTGAGGATGGTGCGTAAAAAGAGAGAGGCTATCGGCTCGTTTTCAGAATTCCTCGATGGAATGAAGAATAATTCTCGGCGAATAGCTTGTATTTTCGTAACTTTAACCGACCAAATCTCTGAATCCCATGGTAAGAAGAATCTTTTTGGCGGCCATTGCTCATTTTTTTAATTCCTGCGACTATGAAACGCTTTTTTCTGGCAGTTAGTGCGGCCCTGCTGATCGTCGCCTGCGGTAAGCAGCCGTCGGCAAGGGCCGGCGCGGTCGGCGACGAGGCTTCGCCTGTCGCCGCCGACGCGGCCCCCGCTGTCCTGTCATCCCCGGCTCCGACCGGGGATCCCCGCTCCGACTACATCTTCGTCACCAACTTCGAATATGACGATAACGATCAGGTTGAGTGGCTGAAACTCGAGTGCAGAAAGGGCGAAATGACCCAGGATTTCGGCTTCGAATTCAACTGGTCGAAAGACAAGGAGATCCTCGTCGGCGAGGGCTCGGGTGAAGTCTCCGAAGATGACATCAACGGCGACGGCTGGCCCGACGTGGTTGTCTTCCTGGGCAATTTCGGCGTGTTGTCACCGCTCTATTTCTACGGCGCCTGCGTCTGGAATCCCGATGACGAATCTTTTGTCCAAGTGAAGGAATACGAAGAGATTCCCAACGCCGAGCCCTGCCAGCTCGACGGCAAGCCCGCCGTCAAAAGCGTGTCCGAAAGCCTCGACGGTGAAGTCAGCACCGACTATTACGTCTGGGAAGGCCGTAAACTTGTCCTGAAACAATGATGAACATCCTCGTTACCGGCAGCGCCGGCCTCCGCTAGCGCTTGGTGGCGATATGCCCGTTCAATCCCGTCCGGAGCACCGGAGGGGCGTCGCTTTGCGGGGAAGCCCTTTCACATCCGCTACGGCCAGCCGCACCGCCCTTCCCGCAAAAACTCCGTGAAAGGGCTTCCCCGCAACGATCACTCGGGGCCTTCATTCCCGAGCGGCCCGTTAACTGGGAATCGATTTTTCGCCGAAGAATCGATGGTTTTTCGTAACTTTATGCAATCAATTCTCTGGATCTATGGCAAAAAAGATTTTCCTCGCAGTCGCCGTCGTGGCGGGTTTGTTTGCGGGCGTGGTGACGCTCAGCGCACAGCAGACGCAGGCGCAGCGGCAGACGCAAGAGCCGCCGCTGCTCAATTGTTACATCAGCGATCCCGACGTGAACGGGATGACCAACATTCGTGACAAGCCGGGCGGGAAGGTGCTGTTCCAGGTGCGGGGTGATGTTGCCATAACGGTGACGGTCGCCGTGCAGCCGGGCAGCTGGTGGCGGATTGTGGATCCGGAAGAGTCATTCGGCGAGGAGCATAAGATTCCGGCTGGCGGCGTGTGGATTCACCGTTCAGTGCTGGCGGTGTGCACCGACAATTTCGACGGCCACGACCGGATGCTGCTGATGGAGCCGCGGGCCGATGCGCCCCGGCTGGGCTTCATCGGGCAGTTCAACGCGCTGCTCCGGCCGCTGGAGATGACGGCCGACGGGGAGTGGGTGAAGGTTACCTACGAGCCGAGCGAATATAACTATCTCAGGAAAGAAAAAATGACCGGCTGGATCCAGACCCGCTTCACGCGCGATGAGGATATCGAATCGGGCGACGGCTACCATTTCCCCTGGATGTATGCGTATTCCGCACGCGACAAGGATGTCGCCCTGCTCGCCGACCCGGGTATGCGGAAACAGACTTTCGTGATGGAAAAGGGGAAGGACTATTCGCTCTGGATCGCCAATCCCCGCGACGGATACTGGGAGGTGCTGGGCGAATACGTGCAGTACGGCGATAAAGAGATCTATCTCGACGATTATTCCCTGGTTCCGGGCACGGGCATCTGTATGCGCCTCATCGGCGACGGGGCCACGGTGGCGCTATATAGCGAAGCCAATGAAGAATCGAAGGTTGTCACCCGCCTGAAAGTCGGGACGGAAGTGCATCCGCTCGATGTGACGCATGACCGGGCCGTCTGGGGTGCGGAGCCGCAGCTCGTGCAGGTCTCCCCGGTCGGGAAGCCCGACGTGGTCGGCTGGGTGGAACTCTTCCACCTGAGCTCCGCGCCCGCCCCGGCCCTGACCTGCGCCGAAGTGGCCGGCACCTACGAAAGCTACAATGAAGACGGCACCGTCGATTCCCGGTTTGTCCTGACGGAAGACGGCCAAATGCGCTGGATCTATGAAAACGGTGATTATGAGACTTCCTTCGCCATCCGCGGCAACCGCATCTATGAAGGTGAAGTAGAAGTCGACGCCCAAACGCGCTGCATCTTCTTCTACGATCCCGCGACGCGCAACATTGTCAGCTTCAATCAAGTCTATTACCGCAAGAAGTAATCAACGTTTTTTGCGCTGCAACGGAGTGGCAAAAAGAAATCCCATCCTCATACGACTGTCAGTTTGAGGATGGGATATTGTTTTTTGGGTTGCCGTCCTCGCTGAGAGGGCCTAATGAGGATGGCGCTCCCAGGGGCAAGCCCAGTAAGACTTCTTTAAATGCTGATGATGCCCGGTTTCTTGCTCAGGCCGAGACCGGGCTTGTCTTCGAGGGTGATGCGGCCGTCGACGAGTTTCATGCCGTCGAAGCAGTCGTTGCCCAGGAGGTAGTTGCCGTCGAGGTCGGCCCAGATGACTTTCGGAGAGATCTGGGCGGCGGCGGAGATGGCCACCGAGGTTTCAGTCATGCAGCCGACCATGAGTTTCATGTGGTTCTGCTCGGCCATGGTAATCATCTGGCGGGCTTCCCAAAGGCCGGTGCACTTCATCAACTTGATGTTGATGCCGTGGAAGGCGCCTTTCAGACGCGGGATATCATAGATGCGCTGACAGCTTTCATCGGCCATCACGGGGAGCGGGCTTCGTTCGGTGATCCAGGCGGTCTCGTCGAGCATCAGCTTGCTCATTGGCTGCTCGATCATCTCGACGCCGCGTTCGGCGAGCCAGTGGATCATGTCGAGGGCGTAGTATTTGTCTTTCCAGCCCTGGTTGGCATCAATCACGATGGGCCGCTGGTCGCGGGCGCGGATGAGGTTGATCATGCGTTTGTCCTCAGCTTCGCTCATGCCGAGTTTCACCTTGATAATCTTGTTCCAGGAGGCTTCCTCAATCTTGGTGTTGACCATCTCGTCGGAAGCGTCATAACCGATGGTGTAGCAGGTGTAAGGTGCATCTTTGGGATTGAATCCCCAGATCTTCCACCACGGCTGGCCGAAGATGTTGCCCACCAGGTCGTGCAGGGCGATGTCGATCGAGGCCTTGGCGGCGGTGTTGTTGGTCGTGATCTTGTCGACGGCCGCCATGATGTCTTCGATTTGGAACGGGTTGTCGAATTTCGGCAGGATGTTATCGACGACCTTCTTGTAAAATTCGTGGCAGGAGGCCTGCGTCTCGCCCAAGTACGGCGGCATGGCGGCTTCTCCGTAACCCTCGTAGCCGTCCCAGGTAAGGCGGGTAATGACGATGGGCGTGGTGGTGCGGGACGAACCCGAGATCGTGAAGGTGAACTTCATGATGCCCTGGAAGTCTTCCCAGGCCAGTTCGAGCTTCTTGCTGCCTGATTTCTTTTTAGCGGCCCCGGCGCTCCTGGCGAAGAGTTGCGAAGGATGCCAGAGTGCGGCGCCGGCCGTCAGCAGGCCCGCAGTCTTGAGGAATGTTCTGCGATCGCTCATGGTAGTATATGTTTAAAATATGAATCTTGCAGATGCCCGGTCAAGCCGGGCATGACGGTCAAATGCGCGAGATGCCCGGTCAAGCCGGGCATGACGGCTAAAAGTATACGCCGCTGTTGGCGATGGAGACCACGCCTTTCCCGCAGTCCTGATTGCCGATGATGCGGCAAGCGCGGATGGGTTTGCGGCTGTAATAATCCGGTTCGCCTTCAATGAGGCTGTTGATGCGCACCAGCATGGAGGAGTGGATGATCTTGCCGTCACCCAGGTAGATGGCCACGTGTGAGATGCGTTCCGGCTTCTCGGCCGTGGCTTCCCGACCGAAGAAGACCAGGTCGGCGGGTTGGAGATTGTCGAGCCCCTGCGACACGTCCACGGGTTCGCCGGTCTTGTATTGCTGCGAGGCGTTCCGCAGCAGCATGTAGCCGTTGAGGAAATAGACGGTTTTGGAGAAACCACTGCAGTCCACGCCCTTGATGGAAGTGCCGGCCCACAGGTACGGTACGCCGAGGAAAGCCTTGGCGGTTTCGATAATCTGGCGGCGGGCCTGCTCGACGGTCGCCTTCGGCGCGTCGGCGGGGATGACGGCCTTGCGGCTGCCGACCCATTGCTTGAAGTCCATCACGTCGGCGGCGGGCACGAAGGCTTCGCGGCCGTCCGGCAATTTGACTTTGATAAACTTGCCGGAAGTGCCGATGACTTCCACAATGTCGCCCCAGACGGCGTCGCTGACATGACCGGCGTTAGGCTTGGGAGCATCTAAGAAGAAGGTATAGTAAGCCGTGACGACGACGCGTTTCGATGCTTTCCAGGCATCGAGCCGGGCCTGGTCGATGGGGACGATGGCCATGTCGTTGACCCAGGCCTTGTAGCCGTCGGGTGTCTCGATATTGACCCAGTAATCGTTGTCATGGTAGTGGACTTTCACGGGCGTGCCCATCAGGGCCTGCGTGCCGAGTTCCGCTGCATAGTCGGGGTTTTCGCGCATGTTGATGACGGAAAGGGTGGCCATGGCCAGGCCGTTTTCATCTTCCCGCTCGGGCGCTGCCGGGGGCGGTGTCTGCGGGGCGGGCTTGGTGCAACTGAGCGCGAAAAGCGCGCAAAGAAGGTAGGTCAGGAGGCGTTTCATCTCGATTCTTTTCGGTATTACAACCAACAAATATAAGAAAAAAACGGCCGTAATTCGCCACAAAATGCCTCAATTCGCCCCTGAATCGGCCGATTTCGCCACAATCACGTCCCCGGGGCTTCCAAATGCGGGGGAGGGTGCGTACCTTTGCGGCGATAATTATTAAAATCTGAAAAAATGGAAAAAACTGCAATCGAAGAGAAAGTCGTCAACATCATCTCCAACAAACTTGGTCTTCCGAAAGAAGAAGTCACGCCGGCTGCCAGCTTCACGATGGATCTGGGTGCCGACTCGCTCGACACGGTCGAACTGATCATGGACTTCGAGAAGGAGTTTGATCTGAAGATCTCCGATGAAGACGCCATGGGCATCAAGAGCGTCGGCGATGCCATCGAATACATTGCCGCTCACCTTAAATAATCCCGGGCGGGACTACGAGGCGATCCGGTCCAATTGTTCCGTGATTGCCTTGTAGTAGCTTTGGGAAACTGGAATCTTCCTGGCTTCCGGATGTGACAAGACCAGGAATGCGCGGGATCCTTCGCGCTTGAGCTGGGTCACATTGTCCATATTGACAATATAGGAACGGTGACACCGGATCAGGGAAGTGCCTTCCAACTGTTTTTCAAGCCGGGTTGTGCGGCAGCGCATGAGGTAATTGAGCAGTTGGCCTCCCAGTTCATACCGGATTTCGACATAATTGTCCTGCGAAGCGATGTAATAGATGCTGCCGGCTGAAACGGAAAGTTTCAGGTTGCCGCTGAAATCGTAGAAATGGATCAGGTCTGACGCGTGGACGGGTTTCTCCGCTTCCTGCTGGAGTTTCAAGGCATTGATTTCTTCATCCTTGGCCCGGTTTCCGGCAATCAGCGTGAAAATGACATAGGGGATTGCCAGGATCATGCCTACACACAGGGAGGTATGGGCGACCAGCCGGAAAGTGATCGGAATATCGGTTTCGAACCAATGCCGTGTATAGAGCAGATAGATGACGGCGATGGCGATGAACTCGCCCAGGAACCAGAAAAGGTACTTGCGGACTGAGACTGTGTGCCGCAACTGGTAGAGCATCAGCCCCACTTTGCTGACAAGCAGGATGCCGACGCCCGACAGGTAAAAGAGAATCGTCGGCAGCAGTACCTCGGAGCCCAGCCCGATCCAGACGGTCGAGGAAAAGGGGTGGTAGGTAAGCAGGAAGATGAAGGAGAACCCGACGACGAATATGACGGATTGTAAGAGGAAAGTTCTGTGTAATAAATATTTAGGTGCTTCCAAGACAGTTCGTTTTAGTCGCCAAATTTACAAAAAAAAGCATTAAAAGGAAAATCCGCCCAGGCGGACAAAAAGAGATATATCGTATGAAAATCATTGGAACAGGCAGTGCACTTCCCGAAAAATCCGTGACCAACGACATGCTGGCCGGTTTTCTGGATACAAGCGACAGCTGGATCACGACCCGGACGGGCATTCATGAACGCCGGCTGCTGAGCACCGAAACCCTGCGGGAACTGGCCATGAAGGCCGGACGTGCCGCTCTCGAATCGTCGGGTGTCCGTCCCGAAGATATCGACTATCTGATCTGCTCAAATGTAGCCAACAGTTATGTGTCGCCTTCGCTGGGCAGCATCATTCTGGGCCCGCTGGGCTGCTGTTGCCCCACATTCGACCTGAACGGCGCTTGCGCCGGACTGGTCTATGCCCTCGACATGGCCGACGCGTTTCTCAAGACAAACCGTGCCCGGAAGATCTTGATCGTCGCCGCCGAGCAGCCGTCGCGTTTCTGTGACTGGCATGACCGGGCGACCTCGGTGCTTTTCGGCGACGGGGCAGCGGCGCTGGTCGTCACGGAAGGCGAAGGATTCATCGATTTCCGGCTCACCGGCGATACCCATACCGACGTGATGTATTACAAACGCTCGCTGGAACCCACACCTTATGACCGCGTGGAAGAAAAGACGACCCCGCTGGTCATGGAAGGCCGCGAAGTCTTCCGGCTGGCCGTGGAGGCCAGTATCCGGGATGTGGACGCCCTGCTGGGAAGAAACGGCCTGACTGGCGCCGACATCGACATGTTCCTGCTTCACCAGGCGAACATGCGCATCATCGAGTGCATCCGTCAGCATCTGGAACAGCCCAAAGAGAAATTCCCCACCAATATCCAGCATTACGGCAATACATCTTCGGCCAGCATCGGTATCCTGATGGACGAACTCTCGCGGGCCGGACGGCTCAAGAACGGTGCTACGCTGCTCTTGAGTGCTTTCGGTGGCGGATTCGTGACCGGGGCAGCTTTGATGAAGTGGTCTGAAATTCAATATAAGTAGCCATGAAACGTGTTGTCATTACCGGCCTTGGGTGCATATCCCCCTTAGGCAACAGTGTGGAGACCTTGTGGAACGGGCTGCTCGACGGCCGTTGTGCCATCGACTTCATCCGCTCGTTCGACGCGAGCGGCCTGCCCGTCAAGATCGCCGCGGAAGTGAAGGATTTCAAACCGGAGGATTTCGGGATCGATCGTCCCATGATCCGTCACAACGACCGCTATGCCCTTTATGCGCTGGCCGCTGCGAAGCAGGCCATGCGCGACAGCGGTCTGGAAGTCGGCAAGGATGTGGATTCTACCCGGCTGGGCTGTGCCATCGGCTCGGGAGTCGGCGGTATCCAGACCCTCTGCCGGGAGCATTCTTCCATGCTGGAGAATGGTTCCCGTGGCGTGTCCCCGCTTTTCATCCCGGAGATGATTGCGAATATCGCTTCGGGCAACGTGGCCATCCTCTTCCATGCCGAAGGCCCCAACTTGCCTGTCGTTACGGCTTGTGCGACGGGTACGCATTCCATTGGCGAAGCCTACCGGATGATCCGCGAAGGACGTGCCGATGCGATGATTACCGGCGGTGCCGAAGCCGCGGTCTGTGAGATTGCCATCTCCGGTTTCGCCAACAGCAAGGCCCTCACGACGAGTGAGGACCCGATGGCGGCTTCGCTGCCTTTCGATGCCCGCCGCAAGGGTTTCGTCATCGGGGAGGGCGCCGGGATCATGGTTCTGGAAGATTATGACATCGCCCGCCGTCGCGGCGCACACATCTATGCCGAAGTGTGCGGCTACGGCAACAGTTGCGATGCCTATCATTATACGGCTCCCCGCGCCGACGCCAAGAGTGCGACCAACTGCATCAAGTGGGCGCTGGAAGAGGCTGGATACCGGGAAGGGGAGAAAGTGTACATCAATGCGCATGGCACCGGCACTCCGCTCAACGACAAGGCCGAAACACTGGCCATCAAGCAGGCTTTCGGTTTGGAAGCGGCCCGCCAGGCGGTCATCAGCAGTACCAAGTCGATGACCGGGCACATGCTGGGCGCCACAGGTGCCATTGAGTTGCTCATCTGTGCGAAGACGCTGCAGACGGGAAAAGTGGCGCCGACCATCCATCTTGACGAACCGGATCCGGAATGCGATCTCGACTATACGCCGCATGTCGCCCGCGATTACGACGCCGCGCTGACCATCAGCAACTCCTTCGGCTTCGGCGGCCAGAATGCCTGTGTGGCGCTGCGCAAGTTTTAATGGAATTATTATAAGATCATGAAAATGGATAGAGAAGAACTCAAGAACTACCTCCCGCATCGCGAGCCGATGTTGCTGGTCGATGACATTTCTAAAGAAGGGGAGATCGCAACCGGTCATTATCAGGTCCGGGGCGATGAATTCTTTCTGCAGGGACATTTTCCCGGCTATCCGGTCGTTCCGGGCGTCGTGTTGTGCGAGATCATGGGCCAGTGCAGTTGCGCGTTGCTGCTGGATGTTCTGCCCGGGCGCCTGACTTTCTATGCGGGTCTGGACAATGTGCGTTTCAAGAGCCAGGTGCGTCCCGGCGACCTGATCACTGTGACCTCCCGGATCGCAAACCGCCGTGGCTTGACCTTCTTCATCGATGCGGAAGCCCGCGTCGAAGGGAAACTTTGCGCCAAAGGCAATCTCATCTTCATGTTGGCCGATAAACCCGAAAATGCATGAAACTCTTAGAAAATAAAACCGCGTTGATTACCGGCGCTTCGCGCGGAATCGGACGCAGCCATGCGCTCCTCTTTGCTGAGGAAGGCGCGAATATCATCTTTACGGATCTCAAGCAGAACGAACAGAGCGACGCCCTGGTAGCCGAACTTCGTGCCAAGGGTGTACGGGCTGATTTCCTGGCTTCGAACGCCTCGGATTTTGCGCAGGCGCAGGAAGTGGCCGCATGGGTGGCCGAGAACTACGGCCGTCTCGACGTTCTGGTCAACAATGCCGGCATCACCCGCGACCAACTCATCCTCCGCATGAGTGTCGAGGACTGGAATCTGGTGATGGAGGTCAATCTTCGCTCGGTGTTCAACTATACGAAGGCCTTTGCGCCGATGATGATGAAGCAGCGCAGCGGCTCGATTGTCAACATCAGCTCAATCGTGGGCCTGAACGGTAATGCGGGTCAGTGCAATTATGCCGCCTCGAAGGCTGGCATCATCGGTTTTACGCGCTCCATTGCCAAGGAGCTCGGTTCGCGTGGCATCCGTTGCAACGCCGTCGCTCCTGGCTTTATCGAAACGCCGATGACGCAGCAGTTGAGCGAGGAGGTCCGCAAGGATTGGATGAAGCAGATTCCGCTGCATCGTGGCGGCCTTGACACCGACGTGGCGCACGTCTCTCTTTTCCTGGCCAGTGACCTGGCCGGCTACGTGACGGGACAGGTCATCAGTTGCGACGGCGGGTTAGCTATCAATTAAATATCTATTAGTATAGTGATAATCAATATGTCATATAAGATTGTAGTTTTGGCGAAGCAGGTGCCTGACACGCACAATGTCGGGGCCGACGCCATGAATGCAGACGGTACCGTGAACCGGGCCGCACTGCCTACCGTATTCAATCCCGAAGACCTCAAGGCCCTGGAGATGGCACTGCAGGTCAAGGACCGGGTACCTGGATCCACTGTCACCGTGGTGACGATGGGCCCGCCCCGCGCCGCCGAAATCATCCGCGATGCGCGCAGCCGCGGAGCCGACGATGGAATCGTGCTGAGCGACATGCGTTTCGCCGGCGCCGACACGCTGGCCACTTCGTATGCGCTCTCACAACTGATCCGCCAGCTGGGCCCGGTGGACCTCATTTTCGGCGGTCGTCAGGCCATTGACGGCGATACCGCCCAGGTGGGACCGCAGGTGGCTGAGAAACTGGAGATTCCGCAGGTTACGTATGCGGAGGAACTGCTTGATATTGCTGACGGAACGATTACCATCCGCCGTCGGCTGGAGCGCGGTACGGAGTGCGTCAAGGCGCAGTTGCCCGTTCTCGTGACGGTGACTTCGGCCGCGACCGACTGCCGTTTCCCGAACATTCACCGGATGTTCCGCCAGGCTGGCGAGGAAGTGCGTGTGATGAATGCCGACGGCATCGACGCCGACATGGAGCGGCTGGGTATGAAAGGGTCACCGACCAAGGTGAAGAAGATTGAGAACGTGGTGCTTGCGCACAAGGAATCGAGGGTACTCGAGCCCACCGAAGCGGCCCTGAATGAACTTTCTGCCACGCTGATCCGCGAGCATATTTTGTAGGACGAAAACCCAAGAACAGATGAACAACGTATTAGTATATTGCGAATTGTCGGAGAAGAACACCATCGCCGACATCAGTCTGGAACTCTGCACCAAGGGTCGTCAGCTGGCCAGCCGTCTGGGTTGCCGCCTGCAGGCCGCCGTGCTGGGCAGCGACGTGAAGGCTGCCGCCGAATCGCTGTATCCTTACGGCGTGGACGACGTCTTTTTGTCCGACGATCGCCGGCTCTCGCCCTATCGGACCCTGCCGCATTTCGATGTGCTTTCTAAACTGATCCAGCGGGAACAGCCGCAGATCGTCCTTTTCGGTGCTTCCAGCGTGGGCCGCGACCTGGCCCCGCGCATCGCCAGTTTCCTGCGCTGCGGCCTGACGGCCGACTGCACACAGCTGGAGATCGGTTCGCACGAGGATCCCAAGACGGGCAAGGCCTATGAGAATATCCTGCTTCAGATCCGGCCGGCATTCGGTGGCAACATCATCGCCACGATTGTCTGCCCGGAAACGCGGCCGCAGATGGCCACGGTCCGCGAAGGCGTGATGAAGAAAGAGATTTTCGACGCGGCCTATCGGGGCACGATTATTCCCGTTGCCGTGGAAGCTTCACTTGATGCGGCCGACCGGGCCGTCGAGATCCTCAGCCGGGAGATCGAGGAGCGGAAGGTGGACATCAAGGGTGCCCAGATCATTGTCGCCGGCGGTTACGGCATGGGCAGCAAGGAGAATTTCCAACTGTTGCACCAGTTCGCCCGCCTGATCGGCGGCAGCGTCGGCGCTACCCGCGCCGCCGTCGATGCCGGCTTTACCGAACCGGAGCGCCAGATCGGCCAGACCGGTGTCACTGTGCGTCCCAAACTCTACATCGCCTGTGGCATCAGCGGTGCCGTCCAGCACCGTGCCGGTATGGAGCAGAGCGCCAAGATCATCAGCATCAATACCGATCCCGACGCGCCGATCAATGCCATCGCCGATTATACCATCGTCGGTGACGTGATGACCGTCATCCCGCAATTTATGGCCTGTTACAAGAATAATCTGAAGTAGTTATGAATTTCTATACCGATAACGAGAATCTTTCCTTCTATCTCCATCATCCGGAGATGGACCAGGTGGTAGCTGTCCGCGAGAAGAATTTTGCCGAGGCCGGCCAGCATCCCGAGGCTCCGGCTGACGCTGTCCAGGCTGTGTCACAGTATGAGATGGCCCTGAACCTGCTGGGTTCGATTGCCGGCGAAGTGATCGCCCCGAATGCCGAGGCCGTGGATCACGAAGGTCCGACGCTCGAAGGCGGCCGCGTGCATTACGCACCCGGTACCCGCCGCAATCTCGACGCTTTGATCCAGTCGGGTCTCTACGGCATTTCGCTGGAGCGGCGGTTCAACGGGCTCAACTTCCCCCGTGCGGTCGTCGTCATGGCCGCGGAGATGATTGCCCGCGCCGATGTGGGATTCGCTACGATCTGGGGCCTGACCGACTGTGCCGATACCATCCAGGAATTCGGATCGGAAGCCTTGAAGGAGAAATATCTGCCCCGCATCTGCCAGGGTGCGACCTGCTCGATGGACCTTACCGAGCCCGACGCGGGCAGCGACCTGCAGTCGGTGCGCCTGAAGGCTACCTACGACGAGGCGGCTGGCTGCTGGCGTCTCAACGGTGTGAAGCGTTTCATCACCAACGGTGACGCCGACCTGCATCTGGTCCTTGCCCGCAGTGAAGAAGGTTCCAATGACGGCCGTGGCCTGTCGTACTTCGTGTTCGACAAAGCCGACGGCGGCATGACTGTTCGCCGCATCGAGAACAAGATGGGCATCAAGGGTTCACCGACCTGCGAACTCCAGTTCACCAATGCCCCTTGCCAGATCGTGGGCGAGCGTCGCCTCGGCCTGATCAAATACGTGATGTCGCTGATGAACGGCGCCCGCCTGGGTGTCGCCGCCCAGTCCATCGGACTGTGCGAGGCTGCCTGCCGTGAAGCCGAGGCGTATGCCGCCTCGCGCGAACAGTTCGGCCATCCCATCAATCAGTTCATCGCCGTGCAGGATCTCCTGTCGCAGATGCGTGCCCGCACCGACGGCGCCCGCAGCCTGATGTACGAGACCGCCCGCTACGTCGATCTGGCCACGACTTCGCGTCCCGCCTCCCGCATCGCCGATATCCTGACTCCGCTGGTGAAACTCAATGCGAGTGAATTTGCCAACCAGTGCGCTTACGACTGCATCCAGGTCCATGGCGGCAGCGGCTTCATGAAGGAATACGCCTGCGAACGGCTGTACCGCGATGCCCGCATCCTTTCCATCTACGAAGGAACGAGCCAGTTGCAGGTGGTGGCTGCCATGAAGGGCATTGCCAACGGAGCTTATCTCAAGCAGATCGACAGTTATGAGGCCCGCGTGGCCGAAGCGCTCGCCGGTGATGCCGAAACTGTGGCCGGCACGCCTGTGGCAGAATTGAAGCATTGTCTCGACGTCCTTCGCAAGGCGACGGAAGCCTACAAGCGCCTCTATGCGCTGGCGACGGTGGACGGAACGACGAGCGACCGCTTCGAGCACATGACCCGGGCGCTGACCGTCGTCCTGAGCGACATCATCATGGGCTATCTGCTGCTGCTTGACAGCCTGCGCGACGCCCGCTTCTTGGCCTCCTGCCGCTACTTCGTGCGGCAGAGCATCGGCCAGGCCACCCGCCACATCGCGGCGCTGGAGAACTGCTAGTCTTTGTACCTTTGGTATCTGCTTGTTGCGTCTGCTTGTTGCGTCCACGTTTTTTTGCGCTGCAACGGACGCAATTGACAGTCAGCCGCTTATGTGAAGTGATCCCCCTGAAAAACAGGGGGATCACTTTGCGTAATCGCTTGATTCATACGTGCGTCCGTTGCAGCGCAAAAAGGGGCGAGCACAGGCGAACCAAACTTTTCCTATCTTTGTATTCCAAACCGCTTGAATAAACAATTGTCGTGACTCAGTCTGGCTCTGCTTCTTTCATCCCCCATCCCGTTACTGACGCGGAGTCGTTCGAGAGCCTGCTGGTAGGCGCCGTAAAGGCGGGTTTTCCCTCGCCGGCGGAAGACCTGCGCGAAAAGCTTGACTTGGTCAAGCTCCTGGTGCGGCACACGGCCTCCACGTTCTTCTTCCAAGTGGACGGCGTGTCGATGGTCGATGCCGATATGGATGAAGGGGACATCCTTATTGTGGACCGGGCTGTGGATCCCTACAACGGATGCAAGGCGGTCTGCTACATCGATGGGGAATACACGGTCAAACGGGTGGAGATCGGTGAATCCGGCGCCCTGCTGATGCCCTGCAACGAACATAATTCCCACTATAAACCCATCCCCGTCGGCCCTGAGAACGATTTTCTGGTCTGGGGTGTCGTGACTTATATCATCAAGAAGGCCTGACCGCCGCCATGTTTGCCCTGGCCGACTGCAACAACTTTTTCGTCTCGTGCGAACGGGTGTTCCGTCCCGATCTGGAGGGTCGGCCGGTCATCGTACTGAGCAACAACGATGGTTGTGCCGTGTCCCGGAGCAACGAGGCCAAGGCGCTGGGTATCAAGATGGGTGCTCCGCTGTTCAAGATCCGGGACATCGTAGATCAGCACCACGTTGTCGTGTTTTCAGGCAATTATGCGCTATATGGCGATATGTCGCGCCGGGTGCAGGAAGTCCTCCGGAGCCAGGCCCCTTCGGTCGAGGTTTATTCCATCGACGAGGCGTTCCTCGACCTGCGCGGCGCGATGATCGACGATTTCGACGCGTATGCCAAGCGGCTTTCTGCGCTCTGCCGCAAGTTGACGGGTATTCCCGTGAGCGTGGGAGTAGCGCCTACCAAGACACTGGCCAAGATCGCCTCGAAGCTCTGCAAACAGTATCCGAAACTACGGGGCGGTTGTTTTCTGCACAAGCCGGCCGATATCGAGAAGGTGCTGCGCAAGTATCCTGTCCAGGATGTCTGGGGCATCGGCCGTCGCTCGGTCAAGAAACTCGCGTACATGGGGGTGGCGACGGCCTGGGACTATGCGCAACTGCGGGAATATGAGGTGCGGAAGCTCTTCGCGTTGCCGGGCTGGCGCACCTGGAAAGAGCTGCGCGGAATTCCCTGTATCGACTTTGAAGATTACGTGGAACCCCGGCAGCACATCTGCGTGTCGCGCTCCTTTGCGAAAGAGCTTGATAAGGTGGAAGATCTTTGCGGTCAGGTGGCCACATTCGCCGATCAGGCCGTCACCAAACTGCGGGGGCAGGGCTCCCTGGCCATGGAGATGGCCGTCTTCGCCATGACGAACCGCTTCCATGCAGACGATCCCCAGAACTTTGCCAGCCAACTGGTTACCTTTCCCGACGGGACCGATGACCATCGTATCGTGGTTCTCACGGCGGCAGATGCGGCGCGCAAACTATTCGACATCCGTTACAAGTACAAGAAAGCCGGCGTGCTTTTCACGCGCATCGTCCAGAAAGATGCGTTTACGCCCTCGCTGTTCCGCGATGTAGAAGCGGGAGAAAAAGATGCCCGTCTTTCACAGGCCCTTGACGACATCAACGGCATTTATGGCCGGGGAACCGTCCGTTTCGGCGTTCAGGGCGACGGCCGCGTACTCAGTTCTCACGAGTTCCGCTCTCCCTGCTACACCACCCGTTGGACCGATCTGCCGAAGGTGAGGTAGCACCTGCGTGATTGCGAAAACAATCGGAACGAGATTATTCGCAATCGCGCATCGTCTCGTAAATGGACCATTGTGAACTTGATTCATGACTTCAGTATTGCTTTTTTTGTAAAAATAATGTTAGAGGATGAACTATCAACAGTTGCAATTTGTGGCACACTTCCTTGATCCAATAAAAGATCAGCCAAGTGTTAAAGTCCAACAACAGAAGGTCCAACGATTCTTTGGCGCCGAGCCTATGTTGTTAGCCTCGTTTTTTGATGACCAGGAAATAGTGTACTTATCCAGAAAAGAGATATTCAGTCGATCCAGAAGAGGACCAACTGATTTATTCGCTCTTTCTGTTTTGCTTTGGGGATTTCCCACCAATCAACATGGAGTATGCGGGCATGCTTTACAGAATTGGGAAAACCTAATGGAATGGGTTGGCCATCTTCGCAGAAACCGAGAAATGACCCTGCAACAGTTGGAGGAGATGATTCCTCATATGCACAATATGCGCGGATTGGGAATTTCGACGTTTTCCAAGTACATGTATTTCATGGGATGCAGGATCAATGGACATTGTTGTCTCATTTTGGATGACCGGGTCGCAAAAGGAATCTGGAACTTGACTGGCAGTGAGTTCGACGATTTAAAAGCAGCAACCCAAAACAACAATCATAGAGTCTATAGAAATTATCCAGCTTTTTTGGAGGCAATGGAAAACATCTCTACTACCATGGGAGTAGCTTCACACAATCTCGAATATGTGCTTTGGCTTGCCTCTAGACTTTGAATAACAGATTTAAAATAATAGTTATGAAATCAGATTACATTTCTCCTAAAACCTTGGTAATTTGTGCAGAGACACAGATGAGATTATTGGTTGGTTCAAGTGAAGACGGTGGCGGAAATGAAGAGTATTAGCTAAATATAGCATATGAAACATATACTGTTTTGCCTTCCCGTCTTGATTATCTTCTTCATGACGAGCGCGTGCAGCATTCGAGAAGAAAGAATGATGGATACTGAATATCAGAGGTTGGTATTCACAGCTGAATCGGGGGAAATAAAGACCAAAACTGCGTTTCAAGCAGACGAGACCTCTATATGGTGGAGTCCAAAAGATGAAATAGCTATTTTCTATGGGGCGTCGAACGGAAGCAAGTTTACCGCAACGAATGACAGGGAAACGGCCAGAGCAGAGTTTCAGGGAGAGTTGGATACTTTTACTGGCGCGACTGAGTCCGGGGAATTATATTATTTCTGGGCGGTATATCCATACACATCAGCTGTAAGTTCTGATGGGCACTCGGTTGTAGCCACTTTAAGTGACCAACAATTGGCTAAGGCGGGATCTTTTGCTCCTAATACAAATGTGACCATTGCCAAATCTCCGGGACTTGCTTTATCTTTTTATAACGTGTGTTCCTGGTTCAGATTCACCGTCAACCATGAAGGAGTGAAGCGTGTCGTTTTGCGAGGAAACAATAATGAGGATATCGCTGGGGAGTTTCGTGTCACCATGGGTGATGATAATCGTCCTAGTGTGCCAGAAGTAATAAACGGTAAAAAAAACATTACGCTAGAACCTGCAGAGAATGAGTCTTTTGAGGTTGGGAAAATGTATTATATCACATTACTTCCCCAGATATTCCAAAATGGCTTCACTGTGACTTTCCAGACGGAAACGACAGTAGGCGCCAGAAGCATTGACAATAAGGCGACCTTTCTCCGATCCAAATATAACACCGGTATCGAATTCGACAAGGCTGTTGCATATTCCGGATTTGAATATAACATTGGAGATATTGTCTATTGTGATGGATGGGGTGTCGTTAGCAGTGTATCCGAAGAAACAGGTGAACTATTGTTAATGTCAGTTACTGAATTATCTGGACAGAATTGGAAGAAATCCAACGAGTGGTGTAATTCATATGGTCAGTCCTGGAAAATGCCTACTCGTTCAGAACTCTATAAGATCAATAGTAATTTCACTACAATCAATGCTGGTTTGGAGAATGCTTTTTACGATCCATTGCCTGAAGGTTTAGACCATTTTCATTGGTCTAGTACCACTGATAATGGAAAGTATGTAGCCTGCAGATTGGGAGAGGGGTTATGGGCAAATAATACGTACACTACAACAAGCGGACGTCATGCGAGGGCTGTACGGTGGGTATCTTGTTTTGATATCCTGCCGGAACCGCAAGTAGCCCCGATACCGATACAGGAGTATGATATCACAGTGACATTTAAAGAGGCCTCTTGGTCAGTTAAGAACACATGGGAAGAAGGGGATAAGATTTTTGTCTTTTTTAAAAAGATGAGAAGTTCGGATTCTGAAAATAAGTACCTTACTTTGATCCATGATGGTACCGGTTTTAGTGTCCTTCCAAATGATATCGATTCGAGAGAGTTGTCAAGCATGAGTGAAGAAGACCGTAAACTGACGGCAATTTATGCTCCTAGATCCGATGCTCAAGTTATTATTGATGGAGACGAGTATCAGATCAGAGATAAAAATGGGAACAGCATAGTATCCTACTATTTGTACTCAGAGAGTGATTATCAGTGGAACGGGATTACGCTGACTACACAACTGACGATGGCTAAATATCGTAGTGTAATCCGGTTTTATATAGGTGGAATTAATGATATAGACCGTTATAGACTATCCATTCTGTCTTCAATTAGTGCTGGCGCATTTGATAAAATAAATATCAGAGACTTGGGTCGAAATAATGAAAGTGGTGTATATCGACCCTTGATGATGGGTTCTTATTCAGAGAATGGATTGGTGTTTTATGGGAGTGGAAATATCAATAATGATGCTCAAGCAGGTAAACGGTACATTTTCGTTTTATATGATGATTTAGAGAGTAAAACGTATGTGATTACTCGACTGGCTAGTTCACTTGATGTTGTTGACGATTCTGTGACATTGCCTTCCGACCCGGAAAACAATTGGGCGGAGTTGGAAGATCAACAATGGATGGATATGGGTACCACGCATAAATGGTCTTTCTTTGATTATGGCTATATAAATCGTGTTTCAACGACTGACAAGTACAATCTTTATGGCTACTTGTTGAAAGATGGAAAAGGGTATACGATGAGTAGCCTTCACGAGCTTATTAGTAATGGATTTCAAAACACATCGGATACTGATTGGCATGAGCTAAACAGCAGTTGCACAATAAGAAGTATAAAATTTGACCAGGATTTATATGGGTTCATTGTATTGCCGAAATCGGGAGGAGAATCATTCTTGTTTTTCCCTGGCGGGAACCAAACGTCTTACTGGTTCGGTCATCCGAATCCTGAGAACACGACTGAAGCAGAGTTTCTTATTCCTAGTAATGGAAATCCATATATACTCGTAGAGGGTGGTCGTACAGAAAATGTTTCCTCTTTCAAAGATAAATTGCGTTGCGTAAAAAAGGAAAAATAGGTGTTCTATAATTAGAAAGATAAAGGTGTTATACTATGAATGCACGATGGCCGATATATACAATTACCTCCATAATACTTGCGGTGGCGAGTTGTTCTATTCCTGATGCAAATATCATTAACTTTGAGGAAGAACAGCGAGAATGTGTGTTTATAGCCCAATTCGAAGAAACTCAAACCAAGACAGCCTTTCAGTCAAATGAAATATCCATTTGGTGGAGTCCGGGTGATGAAATTGCTATATATTATGGAGCTTCAGACGGTAACAGGTTTACGTCGACAAACACCGAGGAAACAGCAATAGCGGAATTTCGTGGGAAGATCAGAGCGTTTACGGGAGAGACGGAATCAGGTGATTTGAATTACTTTTGGGCTGTGTATCCTTACTCGTCAGCGGTAAGCAGCGATGGGCAGTCTGTAGTAGCCAGACTGAGCGAAAACCAAGTTGCAAAAGCTGGGACGTTTGCACCCAATACAAATGTCACTATTGCCAAATCACCGGGCCTTGCGTTGTCTTTCTTCAATGCGTGTTCATGGTTCCGTTTTTCTGTCCGGAAAGAGGGCGTTAAACGCGTCGTTTTCCGAGGAAACAGTGATGAAGACATTGCAGGAGAGTTTCGTATTTCTATTGGTGAAAACGGCAGGCCGACAGATCCCGTTGTAATAAATGGTAAAAAAGAGATTACGCTTGAATCTCCAGAGGAAACATCTTTTGAAGTCGGGAAAATGTATTATTTCACATTGTTTCCTCAAGTTTTTCAAAGAGGGTTTACCGTTACCTTTGAGACAGATACTGAATTAGGAGTTAGGAGTATTGACACGAAAGCGACCTATTTGCGTTCGAAATACAATACAGGTTTCGAATTTGACAAGAATATCGAATATGCTGATAAACCGGTAAAAGAGTACAGTGTCGGAGAATTATTGGATTCCGATGGTTATGGAGTAGTCTGCTGGGTGTCTGAAGATAAGACGCAAGCCATGTTAATGTCAGCAACTGAGCTGCAAGGAAATGATTGGCCTGATTCGAATAACTGGTGCAATTCCTATGGGAATTCTTGGCGGATGCCAACCATAGAAGAGTTGACACAGATTTATTCCAATTTCAGTTTAATCAATTCCAGCCTGGCAAATGCTGGTTACACACTTTTGACCACGGCAAATAAATGTTATTGGTCCAGCACGGTCAACCCAAGTAATTCAGATTACTACTACAGAGAAAGGCTTTACGACGGAAGGATTTTTACCAGTTGCGGTTCAGATGAGAAATCGACGTCGAAAGCAAACTATACCAGGGCTGTAAAAATGCTGAACAAATAGTATTTGGGGCTAATCCAATAGCTCCGGGCTTGGCCAAATCGCACGGACCAATTATCTTTGTATTCAATGGGAACGCAGTATATCCCCGAACTGAATTACCTCCTGACCCAGGTGGAGAAGCACTATGGGCGCAGGGTGGCGACTTCGACTGACTTCGAGGCGTTGTCTGTCTTTATCGAGCATGAGACAGGTGAGTTACTTTCTGCTTCGACGCTTAAGCGGATGTGGGGTTATGTGTCGAGCCATCCTTCGCCACGCAAGGATACGCTTGACATTCTCTGCCGCTTCATCGGGCACCGCGACTTTCGCGTCTTCTGCGACAGCCTCAAGACCACTGAGGCATTTGCTTCGAATTTCCTGACGGATAAAGCTGTGTATAGCGCCGACCTGCAGCCGGGAGTCCAGCTTCAGATCGGCTGGAATCCCAACCGGCTGGTCATACTGAAGCATCTGGGGGGCGGGGCGTTTGAGGTCCTTGCGAGCGAGAATTCCAAACTGCAACCGGGCGATCGATTCGAGGTATCTTTCCTGATGAAAGGCTATCCGCTCTTTATTCCCCGCATTCTCCGTGCCGGGGAATACACGCCTGCTTATATTGCAGGCAACGATGGAGGCCTGACGGAGCTTTCCGTCGGATAATTATTCTACATACACGGTTTTCGTGTGGGCGTCTTTCTCCAACTTTGCGAAGACGGTGCCTGCACGGACTTTGACCGTTTGGAGCTGAGGGCATTCGTTTAAGGAACAGGGAAGCAGGATTGTTCCTTTCCCATCCTCACCAGCTCCGTGAAATGAGGATGGGGAGCGGAAAATCGGGCTGCCGTCCTCGCTGAGAGCCTGCAGTGAGGACGGCGCTGGTTTAGAAGTCGTCGATTGCTAAGAAAGTAGTTGCACAATTGGAAAAGTTTTGCTAATTTTGCGTTGCGAACTTTTCGCAACGATTATTGAGCAATTATTTCGTATGCCGAAGACATTTGACAATCCATTTTTTGTTGCCGGTTATGTCGGGTCGGAGTATTTTTGTGACAGGGTGGAGGAGAGCACGACCTTGAAGAGGTATTTGCAAAGCGGGAATAACGTGACACTGATCTCTCTGAGAAGAATGGGGAAAACAGGACTGATTCACCATGTCTTCGACCAGATTCGCAAGGAAGATCCGGATGCACTGACTGTCTATGTCGATCTGATGCCGACAGATTCCCTTTCATCGTTTGCCCGGGCTTTTTCAGTAGCTCTTATGGAAAGGCTTGATACGAAGCCTGCCAAAATCCTTAAAAAAGCTACGATGTTTTTATCGAGGGTCCGTCCGAGTCTGTCGTTCGATCCAATTACTGGAGATCCGAAATTATCTGTGGATATCGCCCCTGGCGAAGAAACGGACACAGTGGAGCATCTGTTGGATTATGTTGGGAGTTGCGGCAGACGCTGTTATGTCGCTTTCGACGAGTTCCAGCAGATTGCCCAGTATCCGGAGAAAAATGTCGAAGCGGTTCTTCGTTCCAAGATTCAGTTTCTTCAGAATGCGAATTTCATCTTTTCTGGCAGTAATCATCATATGCTCTCAGAAATGTTTGTTTCTGCAAAGCGTCCATTTTATGCCAGTACGGCATTTGAATATATTGGTCCCATCGCTTCTGACGATTACTATCCTTTTGCGGCCCATTTCTTCCAACGGACTGGACGCGCTTTTCCTGAGCGCGTTTTCTTAGACTTGTATAACCGGTTCGAGGGGCATACCTGGTATATTCAGCGTGTCCTGAACAAGCTGTATGCGCAGTCCTCAGGGACCTTGGACCAGATTTCCGTGGAGCGCGCCGTCCGGGAGATTCTTGATGAAAACGCGTATTATTATCAAACCCTCCTCCGGTCTTATACGAAAGGACAGGGAAAACTGCTTAAGGCCATTGCGAAAGAGGGAAAAGTCAGCGCCGTTCTTGCCGGCGGGTTTGTCAGCAAATACGGTCTTAATGCGACCAGCAGTGTGAAAGGAGCGCTGAAGCGTCTTGAAGAGGATGAGCAAGTCTATAAAGCCCCTGACGGATACATCGTATGTGACCGTTTTATGGCGGAATGGTTGCGGAAGCTGGATTAAGTTAAGTCCCACCTTTTGAACCAATCTGAACTTGACCAATCGCCCCGCATTCTCCGTGCCGGGGAATACACGCCTGCCTATATCGCCGGCAACGATGGAGGCCTGACGTCGCTTTCCGTCGGATAATTATTCTACATACACGATTTTCGTGTGGGCGTCTTTCTCCAACTTTGCGAAGACAGTGCCTGCACGGACTTTGACCTTATGGAGCTGAGGGCAATCGTTTACGAACAGTTCACAGAAACGGTCACTGGCGGTAAAGTCGAGTTCTTCCAGATGGGGGCAGCCATAGGCCCAAAGCGAAATCAGCTGTGTGTTGCGTGACAGATCGATGCGCTGACCTTCGTAGAATCCGATGTTGGTGCCGACCATTCTCGGGAAGTTGCGCAGATAGTTCTCGTCGATGAAACGGGCAACGTGGTCGAAATGCAGGCTCCAGAGCGGGAGAAAAGTCATGTCAGGAAGGTGGTCTATCGGGACGTTGTTCATGCCGATGCTTCCCAGGCGGGGGTTATGCGAGAAGTCAATCTCTTGCAGCGGGTTGCCGCCGATACCGAATTCTTCCAGCATCGGGAGTCCCGACAAGTCAATGGTGCTGATCTGATTGTCGTCGAGCGCACAAACGCGCAACAACGGATTGCCTGACAAGTCGACTTTGGAAAGTCGTCCGTGGCTCTCGGTGCCTCTGGCGATGAGTTCCTGCAGTCGAGTCATCTTTTCGATGCCCTTCAAAGAGGAGATGGAATCTGCGTTGACCTCGATGCGGAAGATCGTTACGGCTTCCTCGACAGTAAGCACGTCATCCTCGTTTGCGTCGAAGTGATCCAGCAGATAGCGTCGGAACACGGGATCGGGAATCTCAACGGCCTCGGGCCCCGCCTCCGTGCGAAAAGATACAGGTTGGGTAATCGTTTCCGAGCCGTTGCTCATGTATAATTCTGTCCGGTAGTCCGTTTCGGGCGTCAATGCCTTCATCTCGACCTGCAGCATACCGTCCGATAAAGTCGCAGAAACTCCTTGCTTCAGCGGTGTCTCAAAGCGGATGCCATAATCCGAAATGCCACTGAGGTCCCCGTTTACCGGGCAGGAGATCCTCGCCCGGAACGCCTCCGTATCGACAGTTACCTTCCCGAACTTCGGTGCCGCAAAATCCCCCGCCACAGGGTCGGTGGTGCAACTGGCCAGAAGAATCAGAAATAAAACGATAGCGAATAGACGCCGAATGAGATGAATCATAGCGGGCTGTATAAAATTATCTTTTCGCCTTCTGTGCGTCGACAATCTGCTTTGAGACTTCTTCGAAGAGGTCGTTGATGTCGTCGCTTCCTGTCGTTGCGGGGGAGGGTGGTGCGACTGTTGTGTCTGGCGCGGCCTCCTGGTCGGGCTGCGTGTCCCGGTTGAAGAAATAGCCGCCAGCAAGTACTGCAGCGATCAGCGCGAGGCCAGCGATGGCCCACCAGATCCAGGTCGGCCTTTTCCGCAGCAGTGCCGCTTTTACCTCGTCGGCGGAAGCATAGCGCTTTTCGGGGCGGCGGTCCATGCAGCGCAGCGCAACGGCCGTAAAGCGGTCCGAAACCTCGAAGAGGATGCGTCCGAGCGAAAAAATATCGCTTCGAGCATCGGCCGGCTCGCCGCGCAGGACTTCGGGTGCGGCGTAGACGACAGTGCCGGCTGACTCTTTGTGGGTGGCGTGCGTGTCGGTGTCGGAGAGACCGAAATCAATGAGCTTGATGTGGGACCCCTTGTGTGTGACGAGGATATTCTCGGGCTTGAGGTCGCGATGGAACACCTGTTTGTGGTGGATATAGGAGAGGGCGTCGCAAATTTCCGAGAAGAGTTGGACTTCCAGGTCCCGGGCGACGGGTCCACGGGCGTATAGCTCCTCGAGTGTGCAACCGTCCACCCACTCCATTTCTATGCAGGGGCCGATGCCTTCGGCTTCGCGGAAGTCAAAGGTCTTGCAGATACCGGGGTGGTCGAGTTCCCAGCCGATTTCAAACTCTTTGCGAAGCAGGCTCTGGTAGAACGGATCGGCGCGATATTCCTCCTTGAGCGCCTTGAGTACCCGGAATTTTCCTTCCCGCTGAGTGCGGTAAAGCATACTGTGCCCTGACTCGGACTGGTAGATGCATTCGAGATCGCTGGCGGTTGTCATGCCACAGCCCGGATCGGCAAAGAAAAAAGAGGGTTCAGCCATAATAATCAAGCGAATTTAGGGATTTTTTGTGTATATTTGAAATGTATGCAAAGAATCTTGCTTTGTTTGGCTTTGCTGTTGGGTTGCTTGACCTTTGCCCAGGCTCAGACACCATCCGCTCAAGCGGTGCGCGACAGTCTTCGCTGGGAGCTGGTCCTCTCGGCTTATCAGCGGTTCTGCGACTTGTCGGTCGATGCGCGCAGTGGCGACCGCGAGGCCCGGACCGCGTTACGGCCGCAGGCCGATTCGATATCCCTGCTGCTCGGGCAGGTAAAAGGCAGCAAAATGACGCCTGCGCAGCAGAAGCGTTTTTTGCGGATGAAGTCGCTCTATTCAAACGTAGTGACTCTGCCCGACCTGATGGCGGCGCAAGAGCCGGTGTCCGTGCCGACGGCGACTCGGCAACCGCAGTTCGTTTCCGGCCAAACGGTCATTATCCGCGACACTGTGATCGTGGTTCGCGAGGTCCATCAGACCGATACGGTCCGGATTGTCGAACAAGTGGAAAAGGTGGTTGAGGTTCCGGTAGAAGTGCCTGTCGAAGTGCAGGTTCCGGTGGAAGTGCCTATCGTTGCTCCCCGCCCCGGGACGCACTATCTGTTTTTGGTGCAGGCTGTCGTTCCGGATCTTTCGTTCGGTGCAATGGCCGGGGTGATGCGCCAGGCAGGAATCTATGCCCGCTTCGACAGCAATTTCCGTCGGGGCAACGCCGATTATTCCTGTAACAGCCACGGGGAGGCGCCCTATGGACAGATATGGACGAGTGGTCGTAGCATTTTGAGCCGCTTTTCCGTCTCGGGCGGTGTGATCTGGCATCCGCTTGCATGGCTGTCGGCTTATGCCGGTGCCGGTTATGGAGAACGCAGTCTTTATTGGGAAGATATCGCAGGCCGTTGGGCGATGGTTTCCGATGCGTCGTGCCGCAGCGTCGCCGCCGATCTGGGCCTGGTCTTCAATCTCGACCACTTTGTTATTTCTGCTGCAGTCAATACAATCGCGTTCCATCGTTTTGACGGCTATTTAGGCATCGGTATCTTTTTTTAGGAAAATTTTTATCTTTACGGCTTAATTTTTAAGCCTTATGAGTATCGACCGTTTTGAACTGGTCCGGGCATCTTTCGGAAAGAAAGCCCAGGCCGTGGGCGCTCCGTCCCAAAAATCGTCCGAATATTTCGGCGCGTGCGTTTTCGACCGCGCCAAGATGCGCAAGTACCTGGATCCTGAAACGCTGGAAGCCCTGCTGGAATGCATAGACAAGGGGCATCCGCTTGACCGGGCCACTGCCGACGGTGTGGCCCGCGGTATGAAGGAATGGGCACTTGAAAATCATGTGACTCACATTACCCACTGGTTCCAGCCGCTGACCGAAGGGACGGCCGAGAAGCACGACTCCCTGATCGACCTCGACGGAAAAGGCGGGGTCATCGAGACTTTTGACGGAAGTTCGCTGGCTCAGCAGGAGCCGGATGCCTCGTCCTTCCCCAATGGTGGCATCCGCGCCACCTTCGAGGCGCGTGGCTATACGGCCTGGGATCCGACCTCGCCCGTTTTCATCCAGGAAGACACGCTTTGCATTCCCACGGTCTTCATTGCCTATACCGGCGAGGCCCTTGATTACAAGACTCCGCTCAAACGTTCGATCAACGCGGTCTCGGATGCAGCGGCTGCAATCTGCCGTCTCTTCGATCCACGCGTGAACAAGGTGCGCTGCTATCTGGGCTGGGAGCAGGAGTATTTCCTGGTGGACGAAGACCTCTATGCGGCGCGGCCCGACCTGATGATCACCGGCCGGACCTTGATGGGACACATGTCCTCGAAGAACCAGCAGCTCGGCGACCACTATTTCGGCGCGATCCCCGGGCGGGTGGCTGCGTTTATGCGTGAGTTGGAAGTGGAGGCCCTGCGTCTCGGCATTCCGCTCAAGACCCGGCACAACGAGGTGGCGCCGAACCAGTTCGAGATGGCGCCGATCTACGGTGACGCCAATCTTTCGAACGACCAGAACCAACTGGTGATGAACCTGATGAACAATCTGGCCCGCAAGCACGGCTTCGTCGTGCTGCTGCATGAGAAACCTTTCGCCGGAATCAACGGCTCGGGAAAGCACTGCAACTGGTCGTTGGGCACTGACACGGGCCGGCCGTTGATGGCGCCGGGCCGCGACGCCGCGGAGAATCTGCAGTTCCTGACTTTCTTTGTCAATGTGCTGATGGCCGTGCAGCGGCACAACGGCGTGCTGAAAGCCAGCATTGCCAGCGCAACCAATGCCCATCGCCTCGGGGGACACGAAGCACCGCCTGCCATCATCTCGGCCTTTCTGGGCCGGACGATGTCCGCCGTGCTGCGCAAGATCCTCGAAGTTCCGTCCGACACGCCCATCCGGATTGCCGGCAAGAAAGAACGGAGCGTCGGCCTGATTGAGATCCCTGAGATTTTCGTCGACAACACCGACCGCAACCGCACCTCGCCGTTCGCCTTCACCGGCAACCGCTTCGAGTTCCGCGCTGTGGGTTCGAGCGCCAACTGCGCCGGTGCTCTTGCCACGCTCAATGCGGCTGTGGCCGAGCAACTGCTCGATTTCAAGAAAGCGCTCGATGCGGAATTGGAGAAAGGGAAGACCCTGCAGGTGGCCGTGCTTGATACGCTGAAGCCCATCATTGCGCAGATCATCGATACCATCTGTTTCGACGGGAACGGTTATTCCGAGGAATGGCAGCAGGAAGCCCGGCGGCGCGGCCTCGACACGGAGACCCGTGTCCCCGAGATGTTCAAGGCGTTTACCACGCCGGAATCCGTGGCCATGTTCACCCGCACAGGCGTCTATACCGAGAAGGAACTGGCGGCACGCAACGAGGTGAAGTGGGACATCTATATCAAGAAGGTCCAGATTGAAAGCCGCGTCATGGTCCGGATGGCCATCAACCACATCATTCCCGCCGCCGTGGAGTATAAGACACGGCTGCTTAAAGAGGTGGCCTTGAACCAGCAGGTAATGGGACAAGATGGCTGCGGCACCGAAATCGAACTCATCCGCCGCATCGGCGGCCTGATCGAGGAAGTCAGCGACCGCGCTGAATCGATGCGTCTGGCCCGCAAGCGCGCCAATACGCTCGAAGGCGAATACGACCGTGCCATGGCCTACCACGCCATCGCCGCCCAGATCGAAGAACTCCGCCGACCCATCGACAAACTCGAGGAATTCGTCGACAACCAGCTCTGGCCGCTGCCGAAGTACCGCGAGTTGCTATTCATCAGCTAACTGCCAACGTCTGGTATTCATCCCACGCCTTCACTGGAAGTTCATTCGGTGAAAGCCGGCAGAACGCCCGGATGTAGGCGGTGGCCAGGCGACTGTTGGTGATCAGCGGGACGTTGAAATCGATGGCGGCGCGGCGGATGCGGTAGCCGTTGGAGAGTTCGACGTGGGTGAAGTTCTTGGGGATGTTGATCACCAGGTCCACCTGGTGTGAGCGGATGAGTTCGAGCGTGTCGGGGCCATCGCCCTCGCCGTCGGGCATCCGGGCGGACAGGGCTGGAACGCCATTCTCGTTGAGGTAACGGCAGGTGCCCGGCGTGGCGAACAAGGTGTGGCCGTTGGCATGCAGCATTTGGCAGGCGGGGAGCAGGTCGGCTTTCTGGAGGGCGTTGCCCGAGGAAATCAGTACGGCGCCTTCCGGGATGCGGTGGCCGACCGACAGCATGGCCTTGAGCAGTGCCTCGTCGAAGTTGTCGCCGATGCAGCCCACTTCGCCGGTCGAGGCCATGTCCACGCCCAGGACCGGATCGGCCTGGTTCAGGCGGGAGAACGAGAACTGCGAAGCCTTGATGCCGACGTAGGGCAGTTCGAACGCGTCAATGGCCGGCGGCGCTGGATGCTCGCCGAGCATGCAGCGTACGGCCAGGTCGATGAAATCTGTCTTCAGGATTTTGGAAACGAACGGGAAACTCCGGGACGCCCGGAGATTACATTCGATGACTTTGACACGCCCTTCGTGGGCGAGGAACTGAATGTTGAACGGCCCCGTGATGTGGAGTTCGGCGGCGATGGCGGTCGCTACGCGCCGGATCTGGGCGGCCGTCACGCAGTAGAGCTTCTGTGGAGGGAACTGGATGGTGGCGTCGCCGGAATGGACGCCGGCATACTCGATGTGTTCGGAGATGGCGTGGGCCAGGATCCGGCCGCCGTCGGCGACGGCGTCGAATTCGAACTCCTTGCTGCGCTGGATGAACGAACTGATGACCACGGGATGCTCGGCCGACACTTCGACGGCCATCTCCAGGAAAGTATGGAGGTCGGCCAGCGAATAGCAGACGTTCATGGCCGCCCCCGAGAGGACATAAGAGGGCCGTACCAGCACGGGGAATCCCACTTCATCCACGAATCGCTCGATCTCGGTCATCGTGGTCAGTGCCTGCCAGCGCGGTTGGGCGACACCCAGCCGGTCGACGACCGCGGAGAACTTGCCGCGGTCTTCCGCCCGATCGATGTCATCGGCGCTTGTGCCCAGGATGTGGATGCCGCTCTGGCGGAGCGGCAGTGCCAGGTTGTTGGGAATCTGCCCGCCGACACTTACGATGACGCCGTAGGGGCGTTCTGCCGAGCAGATTTCCAGCACGGTCTCGAAACTGAGTTCGTCGAAATACAGCCGGTCGCAGGTATCGTAGTCGGTCGAAACGGTTTCCGGGTTGTAGTTGATCATGACGGCCTGCCAGCCCCGTTTGCGGAGCGTGTTTACGGCGCCAACCCCGCACCAGTCGAATTCGACGCTGCTGCCGATGCGGTAGGCACCGGAACCGAGGACGATGACCGAATTGGCCTCGTACCGGGGGGTGATGTCGCTCTTCGTACCGTTGTAGGTCAGGTACAGATAGTTGGTCATGGCCGGAAATTCGGCCGCCAGTGTATCGATCTGCTTGATGCAGGGCCGCAGGTCGAGCGCGTGCCGCCGTGTTCGCACTTCAGCCTCCGGCCGGTGGAACACACGGCCGATCTGGATGTCGGAAAAGCCCTGCCGCTTGGCTTGCAGGAACAGTTCGCGACCCACAGCCGCAAGCGAAGGGCACGCTTCCAGCGCCCGGTAGGTGGTTTCCAGGTTGAAGAGCTTGTCGAGGAACCATTTGTCGATATGCGTCAGGGCGTGGATGCGCTCGACGGTGTAGCCTGATTCGAAGGCGGCGGCGATGGCGAAGATGCGCGTGTCGGTGGGATGCTGGAGCGCCCAGTCGAGGTCTTCCGTCTTGTAGGGCTTGTTGCATACGAAACCGTTGGCGCCCTGACCGATCATCCGGAGGCCTTTCTGGATAGCCTCTTCGAAAGTGCGGCCGATGGCCATCACCTCGCCGACACTTTTCATGCTGGAACCGATTTCACGCGAGACGCCCTTGAATTTGGCCAGGTCCCAGCGCGGAATCTTGCACACGACATAGTCGAGCGCGGGCTCAAAGAAGGCAGGTGTCGTCTGCGTCACGGAATTCTTCAGCTCGAACAAGCCGTAGCCCAGGGCCAACTTGGCGGCCACGAAGGCCAGCGGGTAGCCGGTGGCTTTGGACGCCAGCGCCGAGGACCGGCTGAGCCGGGCGTTGACTTCAATGACCCGGTAGTCCTCGCCGTCGGGGCTGAAGGCATACTGTACGTTGCATTCCCCGACGATGCCCAGATGCCGGACGATGTCGATGGCTTTCTTCCGCAGGAAGTGGAATTCGTCGTTGGTCAGGGTCTGCGAGGGTGCGACCACGATGCTTTCGCCCGTGTGGACGCCCAGCGGGTCGAAATTTTCCATATTGCAGACCGTGATGCAGTTGTCGTAGCGGTCGCGGACCACTTCGTATTCAATCTCCTTCCAGCCGCGGAGCGATTTCTCCACGAGTACCTGGGGCGAGAAGGCGAAGGCTTTGCCCGCCACGGCTTCGAGTTCCTGCTCATTGTCGCAGAAGCCCGATCCCAGTCCACCGAGTGCGTATGCGGCCCGCAGGATGACGGGATAGCCTACCTGTTCGGCGGCCGTGCGCGCTTCTCCCAGCGAAGCGGCGGCGTGGGAACGGATGGTCTTGACGCCGATCTCATCGAGCCGCTTCACGAAAAGGTCGCGGTCTTCCGTATCGATGATCGTGTCGACCGGCGTACCCAGTACCCGCACGCCGTGCCGTTCCAGGAAGCCGCTTCGGTAGAGCGCGACACCGCAGTTGAGGGCGGTCTGCCCGCCGAAGGAGAGCAGAATGCCCTGCGGGTGTTCCTTTTCAATGACCTGTTCCACGAAGGGCGGGGTCACGGGCAGAAAATAGACACGGTCGGCCACGCCTTCCGACGTCTGTACCGTGGCGATATTGGGATTGATGAGCACCGTCTCGATGCCTTCCTCGCGCAGAGCTTTCAGCGCTTGCGAACCGCTGTAGTCGAATTCGCCCGCCTCACCGATCTTCAGTGCGCCGGAGCCCAGCAGGAGCACTTTGCGTATCGTTTTGTCCAGCATGATTTACAGTTTGGAGATGAATTCATCGAACAGGAACTCCGTATCCACCGGGCCGCTCGAGGCCTCGGGGTGGAACTGGGCGGAGAAGAAGGGTTTGGTCTTATGCCGGATGCCCTCGTTGGTGCCGTCGTTGAGGTTGACAAACATCGGTTCCCAGTCCGGACCGAGCGTGGCCGTATCCAGGGCGAAGCCGTGGTTCTGCGAGGTGATGAAGCAACGGTCCGTGCCGCACAGACGGACGGGTTGGTTGTGGCTCCGATGCCCGTATTTGAGCTTGAAGGTACTTCCGCCTGCCGCGCGGCCCATCAGCTGGTTGCCCATGCAGATGCCGAAAACGGGCTTGTGGCCGGTCAGTGCCGTGCGCAAGTGACGGACGGTACAGTCGCATAGCGCCGGATTGCCCGGCCCGTTCGACACGAAGAGTCCGTCCCAGGCGAGTTGATTGAAGTCATAATCCCAGGGGACCCGGATTACCTCGACGCCCCGGCTGGTCAGGCAGCGGATGATCTGGTGCTTCACGCCACAGTCCACAAGCACGACCCGCTTCTTCCCGCTTCCGTATCGTTGCACTTCGCGGCAGCTGACGATTGCGACTTGGTTTTCCAGGTTCGGATCGGGTATTTCTGCGTGAGCCGGATGGCCTTCCGGAACGATGGCACCCAACTTGGCTCCTTCGTCACGGAGCAGTTGGACCAGCGCCCGGGTATCGATGCCGCAGATGCCCGGGATCTGTTGCTCTTTCAACCATTGGTCCAAGCTTTTGACGGCATCCCAATGGCTGTATTTTTCGCTGTAGTCCGCGATGACCAGGCCGCGTACATGAATCCGTTCCGATTCGAACCGTGTGCAAAGACCTTCCGCATCGGGCTGCTCTTCGGGGATGCCGTAGTTGCCCACCAGCGGGTAGCTGACGCATAAGATCTGTCCGCTGTAAGACGGATCGGTGAGGCTTTCCGGATAGCCGACCATGGCCGTGGAAAACACGACTTCGCCGGTGGCGGGGCCATCGTAACCGAAGCTCCATCCGGTGAATTCCCGGCCGTCCTGCAGCCGGAGTATGGCTTTCTTCCGTCTCATCGGCTTACCAGGCGGCGGCCGCCTCCATGGCGGCCTTGATTTCGGCGTTGCACAGATTTCCGAGGCTGCCGATGTGGGTGTGACCCAGATCGGAGGCTTTCAGTTGGGAGAGATCGGCGGGCTGTCCCGTGGCAGGATCGATGAAATGGAAGCACCCTTCGTTCACTTCCAGGCCCACCTGCCGGTAAGCTTCCCGGAACGGGACGCCGGCCTTGGCGCGGCGGTTCACTTCTTCGACGGTGAAAAGGCTTTCGTAGAGCGGATTCTCAAAAATGTGCGTGTTTACTTCAATGTGCTGCAGCATGTAATCGGCCATCTGCAGCCCGTCATGCATCTGTTCCAGGGCGGGGAAGAGAATCTCCTTGAGCAGCTGGAAGTCGCGGTGGTAGCCGTGGGGGAGATTGCTGGTCAGCAGGGCAATCTGCCCCGGGCACGACAGGATCTGGTTGCAACGGCCGCGGAGGATCTCCCACACATCGGGATTCTTCTTGTGGGGCATGATGCTGCTGCCGGTGGTCAAAGCGTCGGGGAAGTGGATAAAGCCCAGTCCAGGATTCATGAAGAAGATGCAATCCGCTGCGAACTTGTTGAGGGTCAGGGCCACGCTGCCAAGCGCCGAGGCAACGGACCATTCGCATTTGCCACGTCCCAACTGGGCGGCGATGCTGTTGTAGACGGGCGCGTCGAAACCGAGCAGTTGCGTGGTCATGGCACGGTCCAGCGGGAAGGAGTTCCCGTAGCCGGCGGCGGATCCAAGCGGGTTGCGGTTCACGATCTGGAAAGCTGCGCCGAGCGACCGCATGTCTTCGGAGAGCGCTTCGGCATAGGCGCCGAACCATAACCCGAACGAGGAAGGCATGGCCAGTTGGAAATGCGTGTAGCCGGGCAGCAGCACATCCTTGTGCTGTTCGCTCAGCTGCTGAAGGCGCTGAAACAGCGTCAGCACTTCTTCACGGACCTGCCGCAGTTCGTCGCGCAGGAAAAGCTGGAGATCGACCAGCACCTGGTCGTTGCGGGAACGTCCTGCATGAATTTTGCCGCCCAGGCTGCCGAGTTGGCGGGTAAGCAGCAGTTCGATCTGGGAATGGATGTCTTCCACGTCGTCTTCCAGGGTGAAGTTGCCGGCTTTCACGGAGACCAGAATCCGGTCGAGTCCGTCGGAAAGTGTTTTCCGTTCGTCCGGCGTGAGGAGGCCGATGCTTTCAAGCATCTGGATATGTGCCTTGGAACCTTCGATGTCATAAGCGGCAAGTCGTAAATCCAACACGCGGTCGTTCCCGACCGTGAAGGCATCCACGACTTCCGTGGCATCGGTGCCTTTATTCCATAGAGTAGCCATTGTTATCGTCTTTTGCTTCAGCGATATGCTTCTCTGAAACTATCAATGAATGTGATGTATGTTTTGATTGCCTGGTCAATTTCGGAGACCAGAATATATTCGTCGGCGCGGTGGGAGCGGGCGGAGTCACCCGGCCCCAGCTTGATAGCGTCGCAGGGGAGTTGCATCCAGTCGGATGAGGTGGGCGAGGAGAAGGTTTCGAGGCCGAGCGCGGCCGCGGTTTTGCGCAGCGGTGAATCGATGGCCGTGGCCGAGGCACGGTGCAGCAGGTTGCGGGCGCTGAGCCGGCTCTGGCAGATGGCCTGCAGTTCGTCGAGGATCTCCTGAGGCGTGTAAAGCTCGTTGGGCCGGATGTCCACCACGAAACGGCAACGGTCGGGAATCACGTTGTGGGCGGTTCCCGACAGAATCTGGGTGACATTGAGGCGGACTTCGCCCATTTCGGGCGAAATGCGTGTGAATCGATGGCTGCGCAGCCGGATGATGTCATCGAGGGCAAGGTAGAGCGCGTTGACGCCGTCGCAACGGGCCGCATGGCCGCTTTCGCCGATGGCTTCGCCATCAAGAACCAGCAGGCCACGTTCGCTGGTCGCAGCTCGCAGACCGGTGGGTTCACCGACGATGGCCCAGTCGGGCGTCGGGAACCAGCCGGGAGAGCCGGCCGGCTGGGCGAAAGGCCCTTCTGGTCCGAAGAGCCATCGGACACCGTCGGGGCCGGAACACTCTTCTTCCCGGACGAGCAATAACAAAAGATTGATCGGGAGGCGCTTGTCGAAGAAATGGCGCAGGACGGCCATCATCGCGACAACGCTTCCGCCGTCATCGTTCGACCCGAGGCCCCGGACAATTTCCGGATCTGTTCCAGGGTCGTACGGGTCACAGGTGTAGCCACCGGCAGGCGCCACGGTGTCGAGATGGGCGATCAGGGCCAGTGTCTTTTTCGCGGGGTCAGGCGAGGAAGCGGCCGCCACGATGTTTCCCTGCAGATTGCAGCAAGGCAGGTTGTTCTGGGCGAACCACCAGCTTACCCAGGCGGCTGCAGCCTCTTCGTTGAAGGAGGGAGACGGTGCGTGGACCAGTTTCCGCAGCAGGTCGATACAGTCGTCGTTACACATCGAAAGGAAGTTCTTCAGGGTGATTGCCGTAGTAAACGCGCAGCGGATTCGACAGCAGCCGGATGAAGCCTTTGGCTTCTTCCGCTGTCCAGCCGCGCTGGGTCTCGCCGTAGGCGCCGAGTTTTGAATTGACCAGGTCGCAGGGTGAATCTACGCCGACGGTCGAGAAGCCGCAAGGCCGTAGTTCCAGTGTCACCGTCCCGGTGACATTGCGCTGGCTGCTTTCGAGCATCGCTTCGATGTCGCGCATCACGGGTTCCAGGTACTGGCTCTCGTGGAGGAACATCCCGTACCAGGTGGCAACTTGGTCTTTCCAGTATTGCTGCCATTTCGAGAGCGTGAACTTCTCGAGAAACTTGTGCGCTCCGATGATCAGCATCGGGGCGGCGGCTTCGAAGCCCACGCGGCCTTTGATGCCGATGATCGTGTCGCCCACGTGCATGTCACGGCCGACACCCCAGGCAGCACCGATTTTCTCGACAGCCTGGATGGCCGCGACCTTGTCTTCGTACGCCGTGCCGTTTACGCTGCTGAGTTCCCCTTGCGTGAAACCGAGCGAAAGTATCTCCGTACCAGTCTTGGTCACCTGCTTCAGGTAGGCCGATTCAGGCAATCCCTGCTTTGAGTCGAGGATCTCGCCGCCGCAAATCGACGTGCCCCAGAGGCCGACGTTGTAAGAGTATTTCAGTTTGGCGAAATCTGCATCGAAACCATGGGCGTTGAGGTAATCCACCTCCTCCTGCCGCGACAGGTTACCGTCTCGCGTGAGGGTGATGATCTCCACACCGGGGCACATCACCTGGAACACCATGTCGAAACGCACCTGGTCGTTGCCGGCACCGGTCGAGCCGTGGGCGATGGCGCTGGCTCCGATCTGCTTCGCATACCGGGCTACGGCCATGGCCTGGAACAACCGTTCCGACGATACGGAAATCGGATAGGTTCCGTTGCGCAGCACGTTTCCGTACACCATGTACTTCAAGCTCTTTTCGTAATACTCCTGCGTAATGTCGATCACGGCGAATTGTGTGGCGCCCAGCTTGTAGGCGTTTGCCTCGTTGGTCTTCAGCTGGTCAGCGCTGAAGCCGCCCGTATCGGCACACACCGCGTGGACCTCATAATCCGTTTCGTGGGCCAGGTGCATCACGGCATACGAAGTGTCGAGCCCGCCGCTGAAAGCCACCACCACTTTTTTCTTTTCCGTGGGATGATGGATCTCCAGATGTTCCTTCGGATCGTACAGCAGACCCGTACAAATGCAGACGCGGTTTTTCTGCTCCTGCAGGACGGAGAAATTGCGGCAGCCCTCGCATCCCTTCCAGAACTCGACGTCGTCGGTCAGGTCGTCGTAGGTTACCGGGCGGAAACCGAATTCGTAGTTCATCTTCATGACGGCGGCCGAAGTGGTCATCGAGAAAATCTTGGCGTTCGGAAAGAGTTTCCGTGAGAGGATGAAGGTCTGTTCCTTGATGCGGCGGGCGATGCCCATGGCTCGGAATTTCTCGGGGACGATGAGGCCGGAGTTGGCCACGAAACTCTTTCCGCCCCACGATTCGATGTAGGAAAAGCCGGCGAATTCCCCGTCGTCGGTCAGGGCGATGACAGCCTTGCCGGAGAGGATTTTGTCCCGGATGTACTCCGGGGTCCGCTGGGCGATGCCGATTTTGTCGCCCAACGAAGAAAGGTAGAGTTCGTGGCACACGGACTCCGCGTAAGGGAGGTGGCTCTTGTCAGCCACTTGTACGGTTATGTTCATTTTATGTCGGTATTAGGGACCAGTCGGTCTTTCACATGCGGAAGGAATCCTTCCAGGAAGGCGAGTGTTTCGGCAGGAGAGCCGTTTTGGCGCAGGATCAACAGCAGCGTGTCGTCGCCGGCAATCGTGCCCATCAGTGTCGGGTGGCTGTGTTCGTCTACCAGGGCACCCACCATGTTGGCGCAGCCGGGCAACGTCCTGATAACGCCCAACTGCCCGGAAAAGTCGATGCTGACGATGCTTTCACCGGCCCGGCTGCCGGAAAGCAGGCTGCCCTGCGTCGGGCGTAACTGCCCGGGAAGGACATAATAGGGTACGCCCATCGCGTCCGCTTGCTTGAATATCTGCAGTTTCTTGAGATCGCGCGAGAGTGTGGCCTGGGTGGTCCGGATGCCTTTTTCGGCCAGCAGTCCGGCCAGTTCCTCCTGGCTCCGTACCTTTTTCGTTCGGATGAGTTGCACGATGTGTTCAAGACGATTATTCATATATTATTCAACTTTTCCGTATAAAAATTCAATTATGCGGCAAAGATATAAATAATTATGCAAACTATGCAAACAAATCAGATCCATTTTGGGCCTTCCTGACAAGTTTGCACAGAAGTGCCGTTTTTTTCTTATCTTTGTAAACTTTGAACAGGAAAAAAGGTGTGTTTTGAAAAATAGCGAGACGGGAAGAAGGGGGGAGGATGTGGCACTTGCCTGGCTACAGGCGCACGGGTTCCGCTTGTTGGACCGCAATTGGCGGTCGAGTCACAAGGAACTGGACCTGGTGGTGGAGAGCGCAGCGCGCGTACACATCGTGGAGGTCAAGACGATGACGGCTCCTTTGCAGATCCGGCCGTACGAGAAGGTCGATGCGGTCAAACAGGGACGGCTGGTTGCGGCGGCCAACCACTACATAGCAGCGCGGCAGGTGCGGAAGGAGGTACAGTTCGACGTGGTTTCCGTTGTTTTCGACGGGGAGCGTACCGAAGTGGAATACATTCCCGAAGCCTTTTATCCGATTTGGAAACGATAGTTACAGACATACGATATGAATCATAATCATTACTGCATCATCATGGCGGGCGGCATCGGCAGCCGTTTCTGGCCGGTCAGCCGCCAGGCCCGTCCCAAGCAGTTCATCGACATCCTGGGCATCGGCCGGACTTTCCTGCAGATGACCTTCGACCGCTACGCGGCCATCGTTCCGCCCGAGAACATTCTGATTGTCACGGCGGAACGCTATGCCGACCTGGTCCACGAACAACTGCCGCAGGTTCCGGAAGAAAACATCCTGCTGGAGCCCTACAAACGCAATACTGCCCCCTGCGTGGCGTATGCTACCTACAAACTGTATAAGAAGAATCCCGATGCTACGGTGGTTGTGGCACCGTCCGACCATCTGATCATCGGCGAGGAGTCGTTCCGCGACACCATTGTCACGGCCCTGGAAACGGCTTCGGAGAGCGACCGCCTTTTCACCATCGGCATCGATCCCACGCGGCCCGAAACCAACTACGGCTATATCCAGATCAACAAGGCGGTCTCCAAACAGGTCGGCCGGCATCAATCCTACCAGGTGAAGACCTTTACCGAGAAGCCCAATGCCGATCTGGCCAAAGTTTTCCTCGATACCGGCGAGTTCTTCTGGAATTCGGGTATGTTCATCTGGAGCCTGAAGGCCATCAAAGCCGAAATGGAGCGTTGCCTGCCCGAGGTGACAACGCTTTTCCGCGGTGGTGAGGATTTTTATTACACACCGGCAGAGAAGGAGTTTATCCAGCGTGTTTACGGTGACTGTCCGGCCATCTCGATCGATTACGGCGTGATGGAGAAAACGCAGAAAGCATGGGTTTTCCTCTCCGATTTCGAGTGGAGCGACCTGGGAACCTGGGAGTCGGTGTACGAACGCGTAAACAAAGGCCCCGACGGCACCGTCCTCCATGGCGGTGTGCCGATGGTCGACGATGTGCGCAATTCGATCGTCATGTGCGACGAACCGAAAAAACTGGTGGTTGTCCGCGGCGTCGAGGACCTCATGGTGATCGACATGGCCGACGTCCTGCTGGTCTGCCACCGCGACGACAAGACCGTCAAGGATGTCGTCACTGATTTGACCATGAAAGACAAGATCGATAGATATCTGTAATGAAAAATACAAAGAATCAGAAACTCAGGATCGACGTCCAGTCCGAAATCGGCAAACTGGACGCCGTTCTGCTTCATACCCCGGGGCCCGAAGTGGAGAACATGACCCCGCGGATGGCACAGCGCGCCCTGTACAGCGATATTTTGAACCTCTCCATCGCCCAGAAAGAATACGAGCAGATTGAAGGCGTGCTCGCGAAAGTTGCCCGCATCTACCAGGTCCGCGACCTCTTGGCCAAAGTGCTGGACCAGCCCGCCGCCCGGCAGGAGCTCATAACGAAAATCTGTATCGCCGAAAAGGCCGGCGGCTGCTTCGATACGCTCATGGCCATGTCCACGCCGCAGCTGGTCAAAGCGCTGATTGAAGGTCTTCCTGCCCGGATCGATACCTTGACCGCCTTCCTGAACGAAGACTATTATTCGCTGTTCCCGCTGTATAATTTCTATTTCACCCGCGACTCTTCCGTCACGATTGGAAACAACGCCCTGATCTGCCGGATGGCCAACCAGGTCCGCGCCCGCGAAGCCATGATCATGGACGCCATCTACCGCAACAGCGGTGCCTTCGAGTGCGGGACCATCGACCTGCAGAACGACGTACCCGCACAGGGCAAACTCTTCATTGAAGGCGGCGACGTGCAGATCGTCCGCGATGACATCCTTGTCATCGGAAACGGCATGCGCACCAGCGCCGCTGGCATCGACGCCCTGGCCCGGCGTTTCTGCGAACTGTGCCCCGAAGGAAAGAAGCACATCCTCGTCCAGCAGCTGCCTTCGTCGCCCGAATCATTCATCCATCTTGACATGGTCTTCACGATGCTTGACCGCGACAAATGCCTGGCTTTCGAACCGCTCATCCTGCGCGACCGTTCCTACCGGACCGTCCACATCACGCTGGAAGACGGCCGCGTGAGCCGCATCCGCGGCGTCAGCGGCCTGCTGCCCGCACTGCGCAGCCTGGGGCTCGACCTTGAGCCCGTGAGCTGCGGTGGATCGACCGACAGCTGGGTGCAGGAACGCGAACAGTGGCACAGCGGTTCCAACATGTTCGCCTTCGCCCCAGGCAAGGTGCTTTGCTACGCCCGCAACGAAGCCACGCTCCAGGAGATGGACCGCCATGGCTTCGAAGTGCTGGCCGCCCGTGACGTGATGTCCGGCAAGAAGAAGCTTGAAGACTACGCGAAGTGCTGCGTTACCATCCAAGGTTCGGAACTGCCGCGCGGCGGCGGCGGAGCCCGCTGCATGACGATGCCCCTGGCACGAAAAGCAGTAGAATGGTAAGAACGGTAGCGGAGTTTTATTATTTTTGCGCACTAAAAGTGAAGCGATATGGCTATATCCAACGAGAAGATTGAACAGATGCTGGCCTCCATTCAGGAGCTGAGGGCGGCCAAGGAACAGGAAATCGAAGAGCTGCGCGTGAAGTGGCTCGGCAAGAAAGGGGAGATCACCCAGTTGTTCGAGGAGTTCCGGACGGTTGACAAAGAGCAGAAACGTGAATTCGGCCAGCGGCTCAACGCCCTGAAGAATGCCGCTACGGCGAAAATCGAAGAGTTGCGCACGGCATTGGCCGAGATGGCTGGCCCCGCCGCCGCTTCCTTCGATCTGACCAAACCCGGCGACCGGATGGAACTGGGCGCCCGTCATCCGATCTCGGTGACCCGCGAGGAAATCATCTCGATCTTCAGCAAATTCGGTTATTCTGTGGCCGAAGGACCCGAAATTGAAGATGACTGGCATGTGTTCAGCGCGTTGAACTTCCCGCCGGAGCATCCCGCCCGCGATATGCAGGACACCTTCTTCGTCCAACCGGGCGGTGACAACCCCATTCTGCTTCGCACCCACACATCCTCTGTACAGGTCCGTACCATGGAGCGGATGCGTCCGCCCATCCGCGTCATCTGCCCTGGCCGCGTTTTCCGCAATGAGGCCATTTCGGCCCGCGCCCACTGCATCTTCCACCAGGTGGAAGGCCTCTATATCGACAAGAACGTCTCGTTCGCCGATATGAAGCAGGCCATCCTGCTCTTTGCCCAGGAGATGTTCGGCGCCGACACCCAGATCCGCATGCGCCCGTCCTACTTCCCCTTCACAGAGCCCAGCGCAGAGGTCGACGTAAGCTGCAACATCTGCAAGGGTAAAGGCTGCAACATCTGTAAGGGTACCGGCTGGCTCGAGATTCTCGGCTGCGGCATGGTTGACCCCAACGTCCTCCGTGCCTCCGGCATCGACCCCGAGGTCTACAGCGGTTTCGCTTTCGGTATGGGCATCGAGCGCATCGCCATGCTCAAGTGGCAGGTCAAGGACCTACGCAACTACTTCGAAAACGACATCCGTTTCCTCCGCCAGTTCGAGACGGCGGTCTAGCCTTTCGTCCTTTCCGGTCAAGTGCTGCCATTGCCCGCACTGCGGCCCCTTTGTGGCGGGCAAGGTCCCCTGACGAAACGGGCAAGGTTCCGGGGCAAAACGGGCAAGGTCTCATTTGAGGCCCGACACCTTGCCCGGGTAAATGGCCTCCCATAGCCGTCTGGGGCAGATTGCGTGGGCAAGGTCTGCCATCCGAAATGAGACCTTGCCCGCCGAAGCCCAAGTCTGTCACGCTCCAAGTCTGTCATTCGCCATCTGTCAGCCAACCGCTGCGCAGTCAGCCGACGCACAGTCAGCTGACGGCTTCTCTGACTTACCCGATAATCACGGAGCGCGGTCTACCCGTTCTCAGGCCTCTCTTTGGCCCATTCTCGCGCGCTGCGGGGCCAAATGGCCCCATGGAGCGCGGCGATAGCCGTCTCGTGCCCTATTTCGTCGATTCAGGCGCTCTGTGATTTTCGTTTGCCCTAACTATGGTGGGAAGCCCTGTCGTGATGGTGACGGCTCGCAGAAGCGTTTTGCGCCGCTAGACTGGACGCTCGGTCAATGGATGCGCCGTCTCGTGGATTGAGCGTCCAAGAATGCCATCGAAGAGCCCTTTTTCCGGACGCTCGATCCATGAGATGGATGAATGATGGACTGAGCGTCCAACGAATCAGAATGTGGGAAGCCCGGTCGGGAAGGAACAATTCTTCCGCTCAGGCTTGCGAAAAAGGGAGCGGCACAGGTCGCTTGACGGCGAACTCCTCCTTATCCGGGCCGCAGGGACTGAATCTCTACGGCCACCGCTCCCTGCACGCGCCCACCCACGTCCCTTTTTCACCAATTCGCTCCGGAATTGCTCCTTCCCGACAGGGCTTTCGTCCTTGTAATATATTAGGTATCGTAGTGGCAGAGAAAAATTTTTGAAAAAATTTGCAAAATAATTTGGTTTATAAAATAAACTGATTTATATTTGCACTGTGATTCAAAGCTGAACCGGTGCGCAACGGAGCGGGGGCGAATCCGAATGGCCATTCTTTTTATTGTTTAACGTCTTAAAAAGAAACTAAAATGGAAAACAACTTTTCGGCAGAAAACAGCCTCCGTCTGATTGCGGAGACAATTGAACGCAGTCGTCGCACGATTGCGAAGAATTCTGGCAAACCGCTTATCCTCTGGGGTTCGTTGGTGGCTCTCACCGCTGTGATCATCTATATCCTTTGGTCTCTTACCGGCAGTCCGGCCTGGAACTTCTTCTGGTTTGCCATGTCGGCGATTGGCGCTGTCTGCATGCGTAGCATGACGCGTAACAGTGAGAAGGTGCCTGACTCGGAAATCAGCCGCACGCTTGGCAAGATCTGGATGTGGTTCGGCATCTTCTCCACCGGCTTCTTTGCCTTGGTTTGGGCAGCTTGGGGAGTCCGTTGTGCTGTCGGCATTGAAGGTCCGCTGCGGGTCGATCTGACCTTGGTCATCCTGCTGATGATGGGCCTCTGCGGAACGCTTTCGGGCGCTGTGCTCAAGTTCAAGCCCATTACGGTCTCTTCAGTTGTAGCTACTGCCCTTTCCGCCCTCTTCCTGATGGTGATGCCCGACGGCTCTCCCGTACGTATCCTGACCTTTGCGATTCTTGGCTTTTTCGCCCTGATCGTTCCCGGTGTCATTCTGCAGAAACAAGTCAAATAGGAAAGCCATGCCCGAGAATGAAAAATCTTTCAAGCCGCTCGACCCGCTGCTCCATTCGGAACTTCGCCTGGCGGTGATGTCGATCCTCATCGGCGCTGACAGTGCAGACTTCGTCTACCTGAAAGCGGAAACAGGTGCGACATCGGGCAACCTGAGCGTCCAGCTCGACAAGTTGCAGCAGGCAGGCTACATCGAAGTGACCAAGGGGTTCAAGGGAAAGGTGCCGCAGACAGTCTGCCGCATCACCGAGCACGGGCGAGACGCCTTCGCCGCCTATGTCGAGGCGCTTCGCAGCTACATTTCGGCGGGCAATCGCTGAAAACACGAAAAAAAATTTGGGAGTGTCAAAAAAGTTCGTACCTTTGCATTCCCAAACCAAGCGGAAATAGCTCAGTTGGTAGAGCACGACCTTGCCAAGGTCGGGGTCGCGAGTTCGAGTCTCGTTTTCCGCTCCAAACAAATCGGCAGCTTCGGCTGCCGATTTTGTTTTAGCGGGAGACTCGAACGAAGCGACCCCAGCCCCCCGAGGGGACAGCCGCTGGAAGCGGCGGGGGGTAACGCAAAGATCGCGAGCCTGCCCGCGCTTGCGCGGGCTCGAGTCTCGTTTTCCGCTCAAAGCAAAACGCCAGCCTTCAGGTTGGCGTTTTTGTTTTATACGTGCCTGTGCTCCCGTTCCTTCTCCACTCCCGCACTGCCAGCCCGCACCGGTCGGCCTTTTCAATACTCCGTACGCAACCAGATGGCGAGCAGCCGGTTCGTGACATAGTAAATGTTCCCGTCTTTGCTGACGTTTCCTTTATCGTGAAGGACGCGCAGGGCGCTTTGTACCGTGCTCGGGCTTTTCATTGAATGCTTCTTGCAGAAGGCCACGGAAGTAACCTGTTGCGCCTTACCATCTTTGGCAATGGCAATCAGGAGTTGCTTTTGCGCTTCCGGATAAGCGCTCATCTGCTCTTGGAAAGTGCGGGCATATGTCTTGATCACGAAGGTAAGCGCATCGGCCGCCATTTGCGCATCAGCCACTTCTCCAGGTTTCGTCCATGCGAACAATTCATTCATCATACGCTGCACATACCAGGTGTGACCGTCAAAGAGTTCGTAGACTTGTTTGAAACTCTCTTCCTGGAGGCTTTTCCCCGCCGCTTCAAAGTGCTGTCGGGCAAAAGCCAGATAGTTATCATAGGGAATGGCATCCAGGTATACGGGTGAGCAGCTCATATAGAACGGCTCCGATGGATTATTGAAGAGTTTTTCCATCATGCGCCTGTCGCTGCCCGCAAAGATGAACCAGGTGTGCTTGCACTTTTGGACGTAGGTGCGCAGCAGCTCCAGCACGTTTTTATCCGGATACTCCGCTATTTGCTGGAACTCGTCCATCGACACAAGACAGGGGATCTCGCTGTCTTCCAGGTATTGGAAGATTTCCTTCAAAGAATCGACCGGCTTGACGATTTCTCCAAGCGAGAGATCGAATACGAACTGGCCGGTTATCGGATCTATTTTGATCCCGGGCCTCAAGGATTTGACAACTCCCAGGAAGGACTCCAGCAGTGTCTGCCCCCGGCTTTTCAGCGGACCGGTAATTTCTTTGGCGAGCAGCAGAATCATTTCCGCCAGGGAAGAAGTCGGATACAGGTCGATGGAGAATGTCCTGAAGTTGGATTTCACGAAATCTCTGTTGAACACGTGGGCTATCAGTCCGGACTTCCCCATGCGCCGGGATGAAATCAGCACCGTGTTCCGCCCGTTTGCGATATTGTTTTCCAAGGCTTCGGTCTCATCCTGCCTGTCGCAGAAATACGCCGGCCCATAGTAATCAGCAGTAATGATAAATGGATTCGGTTGCAGCATGGCTTCTCGTTTTGGGCAAAGATAATACTTAGGATAAAATTATGCAAGTTTAAATAATTTAATATTAAATAATGGTCTCTCCATTTCTGGCGCTTTTGCGAAGTCGCCGCGATTGCGGAATCTGGACGGCTGTTTTTGTTTTTGACAGAGTTTGTGTAACTTGCAGTGTTTATCACATAATCAGTTGCTGTCATGAAAAAGTCTTTGGTTGCCGTTATGGTTGTTGTTTTGACAATAATTTGTGTATCAGGGTGTTCTTTGTTTGATATCTTCGATGACGAAGATAACCCTTCGTCTTCTGACCAGGCCGGTCTCCTGCCGGGGAAGTTTACAGTCAATGAGCAGGGCGGAAAGATCGGTTTTTCTAAAGGTATCCTTCTGTTTTACCCGGATGCGGAGGGTGGCCAGTGGAAATTCGCGAACAATCAGTGGGATTGTTCCGCTACCAATGCCGTCGCCCACTTCTGTTGGGGGTGCAGCGGTTATGCACATGGCGCCAAGGTGACCGATCCCACTTCTTATTCTGACGGTCATCCGGAGGATTTCTATGCATACGGTGATCCGAAAGCTTCGCTGAGCGATAAAGATGGCAAGGCGGATTGGGGTTACAACGCCATCGTAAACGGTGGCAATAAAGAAGGGAAATGGCGGACGCCGCAGTCTTCTGAGATCGGTTATATAATGTCGAAACGTCAGACCGGATCCGGACTTCGTTTTGTGCTGGCGATGATGGACGGCAAGCGGGGCATTATCTTCCTCCCCGATGACTGGGACGCTTCCAAATACACGTTCGAAAACCCGAATTCGAGGGAATACGGGACTTATGACAAGAACATCATTTCCACCGGCGACTGGTCTAAGGTTTTGGAACCTGCCGGCTGTGTCTTTATCGTGGCTGCCGGGCAATTGAAGAGCGCGGCCGGTTTTCCGCGTCCTGTCGTCCGTGCGGGGGAAGAAGGCCATTACTGGCTTAACGGGGCGCATAAGGCGGACGCGACAGAAACGAGCTCGTTCTTTTTCGGTCCCAACGATGCCAGTACGGGTTACCAGGTCCGCTGGGCGGGCTATTCGGTCCGTCTGGTCTGCGACGTGAAATAGCCGATTCCGCCGGGATAATCTTCCTCAGAACTTGAAGCTGAAGCGGTAGAGTTTGGGGGAGTCTTCGTCGCTGCCGACCCAGACATAGCCGTGGGTGCGGTCGACGCAGATGGATTCGGCGTTTTCGATGGAGGGGATGTCGTAAGAGGCGAGCAGGTCGAAGGTCTCGGCGGAGAAGAGGAAGAGTTTGCAGGCGTCGGAGTCGGTGACCCAGAGCCAATTCTTTACGGGATCGTAGCAGAGCCCGGCGATTTCTTCGATCAGGGAGGTTTCGTCCATCAGACTGCGACGGGCGACAATGGACCCGTCGAGCTTGCAGGTCCAGAGCAGGGCGTCTTCCTGACTGCCGACGAAGAGAAGGCTGTCTTTGTAAAAACTGATGCCTTCCAGCCCGTTGTTGTCGAAGTCCTGCTCAATGGCTTCCTGAATGTAAAACAGCGTATCGACCGTCTGATAGTCGGGGGCCTTGACCCGGCAGACCATCTGGTCACCTTCGACGGCGATGTACAGGTCGCCGGTGGCAGGGTTGAGGGTGATCCCTTCCGCGTCCAATTTTGTTTTCAAAACAGTCGTGACGGCGCCTGAGAAGGAAACCCTGCAGAGCGCCCCTTCGTCACCGACGGCCCAGAGCGCCGTCGAGTCTTTCGTCATGCACAGGCCGGACAACTCCTCGACCCGCGCCTTGATGACCTGGCAGGCGCCCATTTCGGGCACCTTCCGGGGTTTCCCGCCAGATGTCTTTTCGGTTTGATCCTGTTTTTCCGGCTTGGCGATGCCCCGGTTGGCCAGCGGGTCTTCACACGCGCAGGCCCCTGCCAGGAGCAGCAGGGGCAGCAGGCGCACGAAGATCCGGACGATAATGCGTTCGACGCTATTCACGGCTGAAGATCAACACGCAGCTGATGGCGGCCACGATACCGATGATCTGCGGAACCGTGGGGATGGCCGCGTAGAGGATGAGCGAAATGACGCACATGATGACCGGAGCGCAGGCATCGGCCAGCGGAGCCACGAGCATAGCCTTGCCGTACCGGTTGGCATATACCAGGGTGAAGGCGCCGATGGCGTTCAGGATCTGGACGAAGAACACTTTGGTCAGTTCGCCCCAGCCCTGCGAGGTGATGCAGGAACCGTCGCCCATCAGCAGGGCTACGGGAATCAGCAGCACCGCTGCGATGGCCATATACACGAACACGCTTTCGGCGTCGGGTGTGGAATTGTTGGCCAGCTTCATCACGAACGCCTGGATACCCCAGAAGATAAACACCACCGATGCGTACACAATCCAGATCCAGCTCTTGGCATTGCCGTCCGTATTGTCGGGCAGGGCGAAGCACACAAGTGCCACGAAGGCCAGGGCGATACCCACGATACCCAGCTTGGAAACCCTTTCTTTCAGGAAAATGGCCGACAGCAGCACGGTCACGATCGGGGCGACCGAAATCATCGGCATCACCAGATAGGCCGGTGCGTAGTCCAGGGCCAGGAACAGCACCAGCTGCCCGCCGGCGCCCAGCAGGCCCACGGCCATGCTCAGGAGCGCGGGTTTGGTGCGGATGTCCAGTTTGAACTTGATGTTGATGAGCGCGGCGATGGCGCAGGGGACCATGCTCAGGGCCCAGACGACGTAGACAAGGTTTTTGGGGAGGGTAGTCTGGTCGGAGAAGGCGCCCCAGACGCCCCAGGTGATCATAGTGATCAGGGCGTAAAGCAGCCAGTTGTGTTTTTTTTCTGCCATGGCTAATAATGATTATTGATCGACGTCTACGATGTGCAGCGCGATCTGCGATTTTTCGATGTATTCCTTGAATTCGGGCGGGATGTGATTGTCGGTGATGATGGTCGTGATCTTGTCGAGCGAAGCGATATGCGCGAAAGTCCGGCGTCCGAACTTGCTGGAGTCGAACACGGCGATCACTTCCTTGGCGGCGCTGATCATGGTCTGGTTGAGGCTGGCTTCTTCCAGGCTGGGGGTGGAGAGGCCGTCTTTGATGCTGATGCTGTCGACGCCGAGGAACAGTTTGTCGCAGAAGATGTTCTTAAGTGCGTATTCGGAGATCATGCCGACCGTGGAGTGGGATACAGCGCGCATCGTTCCGCCGAGGACGATGACCGAGAAGCGGTTGTAGTTGTTGACCGTGATGGCGATGTCCAGTGCGTTGGTAATGATGGTCAGGTTGTTGAAACCTTCCAGGTTCTTGGCGACTTCCATGGTCGTGGTGCCGGAATCGAAGATGATCCGTTCCCCGTCGTGGATCATGGAGGCCGCATATTTGCCGATCAGCTGCTTTTCCCGGGCGTGGAGCCGCTGTTTGCTGCTGATCGACATATCGTCGAAATCGTCCGATTGGTGGAGGATGATGGCGCCGCCTTTTACCCGGACCAGCAGTTTGCGCTCTTCCAGGACGGCGAGGTCTTTCCGGATGGACACTTCGGACACGCCGAAAGTCTCGACCAGTTGTTCCACGAAGACACGGCCTTCCGTGTGGAGCAGGTTCAATATTTTGCTTCTTCTTTCTTCAATGGAATATTTACGTTTCATGGCGGTACGATTTATCGGGTTAATACGAAAGTTTTGGTTTCGTTTCTAAAGAAACACTTGCAAGATAGTAATAATTCTTTTAATTCGAAAATTTAGTTTACAAAAATTTCGGAATTAAAGAAATAACTTTCGTTTCAAACCGAATTTCTAACGCAAACTTACAAAAAATAAGAAATTCGGCAAAAAATTTTTGTCGAAAAATAAATTAATTGTTAGTTTTGCACTAACGAGTAAAATCGGATAATCCGAGTCAACAAATACCTTAATTATATGCTCACATTGGACTGCCATACAATCCGCGAGATTGACCATCAGCCGAAGATGTGGAGAGAAACATTCGGCGTCATCAGCGCAAACAAGGCCGGTATCGTAGACTTCTTTACTGCAAACGGCATCGGCAAAGATACCCGTATCGTGCTGACCGGAGCCGGCACCTCGGCTTTCGTGGCCGATACGGCGGCCTGCCTGTTCATCCAGGACGGCTTTGGCCAGGCCCGTTCCGTCGCCACGACCGACATCGTGTCGGCCCCTCGTTCCTTCCTGAGCCCTGACGATAAACTATTCGTCTCCTTCGCCCGTTCCGGCAACAGCCCCGAAAGTGTTGCCGCCTATCGGATTGCCCGCAAGTTCTGCAAAGGTGCCCGTCACCTGATCATTACCTGCAACCCCGACGGCTGCCTGGCCCGGGAGGCCGATCCGAACGATGACTTCGTCGTCGTTCTTCCCGACGGGACGAACGACCGGAGCCTGGCCATGACCAGCAGCTTCACCTCCATGCTGATCGCCTGCCTGCTTTGTAAAAACATCGATACGCTTGAAGCCGAGCAGGTTCGGCTGGAAGCCGCCGCCGCATTCGCCTCCCGGATCCTGGAAGATGATGTGACGGAAGCGCTGCAGAAAACCACGGAGAAGAACATCTGCCGCGCCGTGTTCCTCGGCTCCGGCCCCCTCAAGGGCATTGCCTGCGAGAGCCACCTCAAGTTGCAGGAACTCACCGACGGCCAGATCATGTGTTCGTTCGACTCCTTCATGGGGCTGCGCCACGGGCCGAAAGCCGTCGTGAACGAACGGACGCTCGTCGTCTACCTGCTGAGTGACGATCCCTACACGCGCCGCTATGAGCTGGACCTGATCGAACAGGTCGCACGCGAAAACCGCCCTGCTTCACAAATCATCGTTTCCCTCACCCCTTCGGGCGTGAAAGATGTCGATCTCGAAATCAACGCTCCGGCGCCGACCCTCGCGGGCGCGGGCGATTATCAATATGTGCCCTTCGTCCTGGCCGGACAGCTGCTGGGTTATTTCTTCTCCCTTGCGAAAGGCCTCGATCCCGACAAGCCTTCGGTGCGGGGAACGATTTCGCGCGTAGTCAGCGGTGTGAAGATTTACGAATACTAAAACCAACCGACAATGAGTACAGAAGTGAACATAGGTGAAACTCCCAAATTGAGAAGACTGCTGGACCGGGTTGGCGAACTGGTCGCGCAAGGTCATAAGCCGATGACCCTGCTTGCCGTTTGTCCCAACTCTCCAGCAGTCATCAAGGCGGCTTTCCGCGCCGCCAAGCGCAACAACGCCCCGATCCTTTTCGCCGCCACGCTCAACCAGGTGGACTGCGACGGCGGCTACACCGGTATGACGCAGGAAGATTTCGTGCGCGTGATGAAGGTGGAAGCGGCACGCAACCACTACACGGGCCCGTTCCTGGCCTGCATCGACCACGGCGGCCCCTGGCTCAAGGACATCCAGACCATTGAGATGTGGCCGTACGAAAAAGCGATGGAAGGTGTCAAGCGCTCCTATGAGGCGGCTCTTCAGGCCGGATACGAACTGATCCATGTCGATCCGACCGTCGACCGTTTCCTTCCCAAAGGCAAGATCATCGACATCGAGGTGGTCGCAGCCCGTACGATTGAACTCATTACCCATATCGAGAACTTCCGCAAAGAGCGCGGCCTGCCCGCCATCGCCTACGAAGTCGGTACCGAAGAAGTGCACGGCGGCCTGGCAGATATGTCGGTCTTTACCAAGTTCCTCGGACTGCTCAAGGAAGGTCTCGAAAAAAACGGATGCTCCGACGCCTGGCCCTGCTTCGTCGTCGGAAAGGTGGGGACCGACCTGCATACCACTTTCTTCGACCCCGTCGTGGCCCGTCAGCTGACATCTACGGTAGCCCCGTACGGCAGTTTCATCAAGGGACATTACACCGACGACGTGGAGAATCCCGAAGAATATCCTGTGACCGGGATGGGCGCGGCTAATGTCGGCCCCGAATTCACCGTTGCGGAATACAATGCCCTGGAAGAGCTTGAGGCCGTCGAAGACGACCTCTATGCGCAGGGCAGGGTGGCGATGCATTCCCATATGACTTCCATCCTCAAACAACTCGTCATCGATTCCGGCCGGTGGAAGAAATGGGTCCACGGGAACGAGTCTCCCGACGATTTCGCCTCCATTACGCCGGACCGCCAACGCTGGCTCATCCAGACCGGCGCCCGCTATATCTGGCAGAAGCCCGAAGCCGTGGCCGCTCGCCGGATGCTCTACGACAACCTGGCCCTCAACGGAATCGATGCGGAAGGCATCGTGCTCTCCACGATCGAGCGGGCCATCGACAAATACTATGTGGCCTTCAATCTGGTTAACCTCAACGCGTTGCTATAATGAAAAAGTTTGACATCCTGGCGCTCGGCGAGCTGAACGTGGACCTTCTCCTCAACCGGATCGGGGGTTTCCCCGAAATCGGCAAGGAAATCTTCGCCCAGGAGATGACCCTGACGCTCGGCAGCTCCACCGCCATCTTCGCGGCCAATGCCGCGACGCTCGGTGCCAAGGTTTCATTCCTTGGCATGATCGGCCGCGACAGCTTCGGCGACGTGGTCAAATCGTCGCTGCAGCAGCGCAAGGTCGACGTGTCCAACCTCATCGAAGTGGATGATGCCGCCACAGGCCTGACAGCCATCCTCAATTACGACAACGACCGGGCGAACGTCACGTATCCCGGCGCCATGAGCCGTATGGGGGTGAAGGATATCCGTCCGGAAATCATCCGAGAGGCGAAACACGTCCACATTTCCTCGATCTTCCTGCAGGAGACGCTCCACAGCGAACTCTACGAGATCGTGAAACTCGTGAAGGACTGCGGCGCCACGCTCTCGATGGACGTCCAGTTCGATCCCGAGGAGAAATGGGAATTCGACTGCGCCAAAATCCTGCCGCTTGTGGACATTTTCATGCCCAACGAACAGGAACTGACGGCCATCACCCGCAAGGACTCCGTCGAGGAGGCCGTGGCGGCCATCCGGCCGTATGCCAACGTGATCGTCGTCAAGATGGGGACGCGAGGCTCGCTGGTCGTCACCCGGGATGGCGAGCGTCTTATGCCGGCAATGCTCAACAAATCGGTCGTCGACGCCATCGGCGCCGGCGACAGCTACAATGCCGGTTTCATTTCAGCTTATGTCCGTGGCAAGGCCCTCGACGAATGCCAGTGGCTCGGCAATCTGGCCGGCGCCGTCAATACAACGGCGGCGGGCGGCACGGGCGCCTTCGCCTCGAAAGAGGCGGTTCAGGAAGCGGCTCAGAAGTATTTCGGTCAAACGCTCGTATTATGAGAACCCGTATCAGCCTGACTTTCCTTACGTTGTCGCTCGCACTCATTGCGGCCGGATGCGGCCACGACTTCTCCTGCGGCGACATTTCCCTCTCGGTCGACAAAGCCGGGCAGCTGCACATCGCCTCGGCGGCGGCTTCCACACCGTTGGTCCGGGATGTTGAGACGCTCTCGACCCTCACGGCCGACGGCGCCGAAGTCGCTTTTGGACCTGCCGAAAAATCGAGTCGTGTACTCACCGACACATTCGGAAAGGGGAACAGCCTGGTGCTGGAAAGCGACTCGGAGCGCGGCCTGGTCCGCGAAATATCCGTCACGGCTTACGACCGTTACCCTTCGACCTTTGTGGTCCGCGCCAGTTATACGAACGAATCCGATTCGGACATCGCGGTGAACGGCTGGTCGGTCTGCGACCTGAAAGTGAACGCCGCGGGCGATGATCCCTGCTTCTGGTCGTTCCAGGGTCAGTCTACCGAAGAGCGTGACGACTGGCTCCTGCCGGTCGGCGACGGATTCTACCAGAAGAACTATATGGGAATGAACAATTCCGATTACGGAGGAGGCGTTCCCGTGGTGTGCCTCTGGCGGCGCGATGCCGGCGTGATGATCGGTCATCTGGAACCCAATCCGGTGCTGGTCAGCCTTCCCGTCTGCAAAAAGGCCGGCGAAGATTTCGCGTCGGTCGGCATTGTAAAAGAATATGAGACTCCGGTTGTCCTGCATCCGGGCGAAACGCTCGAGACCTGCGAGTCGTTTATTTCTGTCTTCACGGGCGACTGTTTCGGTGCTTTGCGGAACTATGCAGGACTGCTTGAGGCTCGGGGCGTGGTAATGCCCGAGAGCGAGCCGGCGGCCTTCGAGCCCGCCTGGTGCGCCTGGGGCTATGAGCGCCGCTTTACGATCGACGAGATCCTGGGCACGCTGCCGAAGGTCAAGGAGCTGGGCTTCAAGTGGGCCACGCTCGACGACGGCTACCAGATCGCCGAAGGCGACTGGGATCTCACGCCCGCGCGCTTCCCGCACGGGGATGCCGATATGAAGATGCTGGTCGACCAGTTCCACGCCTACGGCCTGAAGGCCGAACTGTGGTGGGCTCCGCTGGCCGCCGATCCGGGTACCGCTTTCCTGAAGCAATATCCCCAGTCCGTGATCCTGGACAAAGAAGGGAATCCGCAGGAAATCACCTGGTGGAACAGCTGGTATCTTTCTCCGGTCGATCCGGACGTCATCCGGGAACAACAGGCCCTCGTTGTCAAGTTCTTGAAAGACTGGGGTTTCGATGGCCTTAAACTGGATGGTCAGCATATGAATGCCGTGGCTCCGGACTATAATCCGGCCCACCATCCGGACGATCCGGAAAAGGATGTCCGGGAACTGCCCGACTTCTTCAAGATGATCTATGAGACGGCCCGCAGCGTCAAGCCGCACGCCGTGCTGCAGTTCTGCCCTTGCGGCGACTGCTTCTCCGTGTATCATCTGCCCTACGTCAACAAAACCGTCTCTTCCGACCCTGAAAGCAGTTGGCAGATCCGTACCAAAGGTTACGTGCTCCGCGCCTTGGCGCCCCGTACGGCCTATTACGGCGACCATATCGAACTCTCGGACGGCGGCAACGACTACCAGACCCAATTGGGCATCGGCGCCGTCCTCGGCACCAAGTTTACCTGGCCCAAGGACAACCCGTACGTGCGCCATTCCTATCTGCTGACGCCCGAAAAGGAAGCCTTGCTGAAGAATGCGCTGGAGATCTATGAAACCAAGCGGCTCTCCGAGGGAGAGATCGTCTCCGGCCTGTACGACATCGGTTACGATTTCCCCGAAACCTATGTCATCCGGAAAGACGGCGTGCTCAACTATGCCTTCTACACCCGCGGCCCGAAAGTGGAGAAAGTAGAACTCCGCGGACTGGAAAAGGGGTGCGACTATCAGATCAGAGATTATTACAACGATGTGGACTACGGTGTGGTCAGGGCTTCTGAAAAGACGGTCCTGGACGCATCGTTCGACCACGCGCTGCTTCTGGAAGCAATCAAACTATAAATACCAACTTATTATTGTCTATGAAAAGATTGATCCTTCTCTTCGCCCTGCTGCTGACAGCCATGCAGCTCAATGCGCAGATTTCGGTCAAGGGTACCGTTACCGCTTCGGACAACGGTGACCCCATGATCGGAGCCAGCGTCATGGAAAAGGGCACGATGAACGGAACGGTCACGGGCGTTGACGGTACCTACTCCATCAACGTGACCGACGGAAACGCCGTTCTGGTCTTCACGACAATCGGTTTCAAGACCGTGGAAATCCCGGTGGCGAACCGAGCTCTCATCAACGTCGCCCTCGACGTGGACCAGCAACTCCTCGACGAGATCGTCGTCGTGGGTTATTCCAGCAAGACGCGTGCGGAAATCACTTCCGCCGTCGCCGTCGTAGGTGCCGAAAAACTCAACGATGTGGTGACCAGCGACATCACCCACATGCTCCAGGGCAAGGTGGCCGGTGTCTCCGTCATCAACAGCAGCGGTCTGCCGGGTTCCTCGGCTTCCATCCGCATCCGTGGTACATCATCCCTGAACGCGCCGCAGGAGCCGCTCTACGTGGTCGACGGTATCATCGGCGGTTCTTACGATCCCAACGACGTGGAGACGGTCACCGTCCTGAAGGACGCCGGTTCCACGGGTATGTACGGTGCGCAGGCCAACGGCGGTGTGATCGTCATCACCACCAAGAAGGCCAAAGGCGACCAGCTCCAGTTCAACTTCAAGTCGACCGTGGGTATGGCCCAGGCTGATTTCAGCCGCCAGCGCCTGATGAACTCCCGGCAGCTGTACCAGTACTACCGTGAGTACTACCGCGACCCTGAGACGGGCCTCGTGGACGACGTCGCCATGCAGTCGGTCGCACCGAAGTCGGTGATGGACACCGATACGGACTGGCGCGGCCTGGTGTATCGCAACGCGCTGCTGCACAGCCATCACCTCTCGGTTGCCGGCAGAACGGCCAAGAACTCTTTCTACAACAGTGTATCCTACTACGATGAACAGGGTACCCTGAGATATACCGGCTACAAGAAGATCAACGTGCGTTCCAACAACACGATGTATCTGACCAAGTGGCTCACCATCACCAACAACATCAACGTCTGGGCCGACAAGCAGGACCAGCCGGACGACCTGCTGGTTTACTATGTGCTCCAGGGCGTCGTGTGGGACAGCCCGTATGACTCCGAGGGCAACCTCCGTCCTTTCACCGGCCGTACCGACCTGTATTCCCGTTACGACAAGAACCCGATGATCGGTTATTCCGACCGTAACAAGGATTCCCGCACTTCCAAGAGCTTCGGCGTCGACTATGACTTCGTGCTCACCGCCCAGATCACTCCCTGGCTCTCCTTCGTTTCGCAGACCCGTGCCAGCGCCGGTGCCTGGACCTTCGACTACCACCGTACCGCCGATGTGGAATACATGCAGCCCGGCGACCAGGTGGAAGGCGAGCAGTCGCTCGACTATGGCGGCATCAGCACCAACATGTTCAAAGTCCAGAAGGACTGGGGCAAGCACTCGTTCGACGCCCTCGTCGGTTATGAGGCCCAGCGTTCCTGGTGGCAGAATGTTTATGGAGAAGGCAAAGGCCTCCCGTATGGCCTCTATGTGCTGAGCGTCGCTTCCGACAGCAAGGACGTGGCCGGCTCCATGTCGGTGACGGGCATGCAGTCCTTCATCTCCCAGGCTGCTTACAACTATGCCTCCAAGTACTTCCTCAACGCTTCGTTCCGTATCGACCAGTCTTCGACCTTCAACAAGCAGAACCGTACGGCCATGTTCCCGAGCGTATCGGCGGCCTGGGTGGTCAGCAACGAGGACTTCTTCAACTCTTCGGCCATCACCAACCTCAAGTTCAAGGTCAGCTGGGGTAAGACCGGTATGAAAGACATCGGTGCCAGCAAGTATCTCGAAGCTTTCTCCTACAGCACGCAGTACGACAACCACTCCGCCGCCACGGCGACGCAGATGGCGAACGCCAACCTGAAATGGGAGCAGACCGACCAGTTCAACGTCGGTGCCGAAATCGGCATCCGCGACTGGCTGTCCCTCGACCTGAACTGGTATCGCAACAAGACCAACGACCTGCTCGTCTACCGCGACCTCCCGCCGTCCGGCGGCTTCTCGCAGCAGTGGCAGAACCTGGGTTCCGTGATCAACACTGGTTTCGAGGCTGCCGTGATGACGACCCCCGTCAAGACGCGCGACTTCCGTTGGGACGTTGACTTCGAAATCGCTTACAACAAGAACTGGCTGACCGGCTTCGGCGAAGGTGTCACCGTCACCAAGTCGA
>JAEEGH010001985.1_pt1 | contig 56884 bp, 46 predicted proteins | sample 9134181 | NCBI WGS metagenome assembly JAEEGH01 (sample SAMN16246544, study PRJNA631951) | gut metagenome | biome: gut microbiome; feature: rumen; material: DP-attached | host: Bos | place: Iran: Karaj | collected 2018-10 | reverse complement strand
TACTACTTTTTCTTCAAATTGCAAAGTCTAAATTGCAATTTCTGTATTAAATAATGTTATTTTTGCGCTTAATCAAGGATTTGGGGCAAAATTCGGCCTTCTGGTCAGAACTTATAGGCCACATCGAGCATAAACCAGCGTCCTTTTTGGGGAATGAGTTTGGTGTTCATACCGCTGCGGTTGTATTGCGTGTTGAAAAGGTTACGCACATTTACTCCGAGGGTCAGGTTGCCCCACTTGTACTCAGCACCGAGGTTCATGATGGCGCGGGCCTTCATGTCTTCCTGATGGATGAGTGTTTCTTTCACCCTCTCCAACTCTTCTGCCCATTCCATCACCGAATCGTAATACTCATTCTCCAACGCTTCCTCGATGTAGGAAGCGATATTGGTGTATAGAATCATCTGCGTAAGGTCGAGGTTATATGAGGTTTGCTTACTTTCGAACAACACATTTGAGAACAGCTTCAGTCGGGGAGTTGCCTGCCAGGCTAAGACCACATTCGACGTGATGGCCGGCGTGTTGTTGTTGGTATCAATGTTCCTGATAAAGAGGTTCGAATTGAAGGTGCGTATCCAGGTGCAGTTGAATTCTACGCTGTACTTCGGTCTGCGGTAGCTGGTCATCACTTCCACACCTGCGGTCTTGTTGACCGCCTCGTTCAAATGCTCGATAATGTGGGTCATAATCAGGTCCTCAGCCTTATTGTAGAAGCCGTTGACCTCGAAGGACAATCCCTTTGCCCATTCCAATCCTGCAAAGGTAATCTGGAAGGAATGCACGAACTCTGGGTCTAGGGTGGCATAGTTATCTAGACTAGTGCTCTTTGTCAACAATGGCAGCAGCTCGTCGGTCTTACGATACAAATAAGGTGCATCGACAAACGACTTCGAGTAGCTGAGTTTGAGGTTCCATTTTGGTTTCATGAGGATGAGTGCCACACGGGGTGAGAACTCATTCAGCGTACGATTGTCGACACGCTTCTTATGGTCGTATCGCAGTCCGGCATTAAAAATTAACGAACGCCACTGGTGCTTCAGTTGCAAGAAGGCGTTATAACTGTTCTCATGACCTTTACCATGTTCTGGAATCATCGGATTTTCCGGGGCTACATTTTCGTAATTATAGCCGAGTGCATAGCGCACGTCGTCGAGTTTGAAATGAGAAAACTCCGTACCGAGGCTCAGGTTGCCTTTATGCGCTTTGCTGTTCACATAGCTGTAGTCGCCTTTCAGCTGTACACTGTAGTTCTGCTCCTGACCGTTGATGTATCTGAAGAGTCCGGGATAATTGAAAATGTTATTAAGGGCATCAACCTCAAACCCTAACAATGTGCTTAATGCCGGAAACTCTGTGTCGAGCAGCACCTGGTAGTGTGTCAGGTCGGAGTTGTCGTAGGCGATGTTGCCCTTGAGGTAGAGCTTGCTAAACTGTCGGCTGTAGCTCAGGTCTACATGGTGCGACGTCGTCGCAAAGCTGGGTGAATAGCCGTTCATCGATTTATACCTGTCCCAGTCGTAGGTCTTGGCCAGCGTACTCATGGTGAAAGGCGCTACGATTTGTGAGAATCGGGCGTCATAGAGAAACTGCAGGTCTTTCCATTTCAGTTGCAGGCCGAAATCGTGCGAGGGCTTGTTGCCGATACGGCCTATCTTGAAGTTGTCGTAAGGCATGACGTAGATGTCTTCGTCGAATCGCTCTTCCGGCACTTTCATCTCCTCACCGTTGTTCTTGTAGAGGCTGCCCCAAACCAGTAGGTCGAGGTCGAAATAGCGTTTGCCCAGGATAATGTCGCCGCGCATCTGTCCGTAGTTGCCCACGCCTGCCTTTACCTTCACACCGTCGATGTCGGCGCCCTGTTTGGTGATAAGGTTCACCACAGCTGTGAGGGCCACACCGCCATAAAGCGATGAGGCAGGACCGCGCAGGACCTCTATCTGTTTGATTTTCTCCAGACTGACACTGAAGTCGGGTGCGGCAATGTTGGTGCAGTAGCTGTTCAAGCGGTGGCCGTTGAGCATGATGAGTATCTTCTCCTGTCCGTTGCTGTAGATGCCGCGCATGGCGATGTTGATGTCGTCGTTACAGTCAATGATGTTCATACCGGGTACATAGGTGGCCAGCACTTCCTGCAGGTTTTGTGCGCCGCAGTTACGGATCATATCCTCGGTGATAAGGGTGATGGGCACAGGCACCTCAGCCAACGACTCTGCCTGACTGGATGCAGTGGTGATTTTCGCCGTGAGCCCCGACCTGAGATTCTCCACCATATCGATGAATCGCTGCGGGTCTTGAGGCGAGGCGGTGTAGTAGGGGTCGGCATTCAGCAGATAACGGGTGGCTTGTTCTGCCTTCTCGGTCTCATCGAGTCCGAGCCAGCAGAGGGCCATCAGTCGGTAGGCACTCTCCTGTAGGTTTCTGCTGAAATTCTGTACGTTGCCTTGCAGCAGCAATAGTGCCTGTTCGATACGTCCGATGTCGTATTCGCTTTCCGCCTGGGCATAGATCTGTCGGGCGGTGTAATCCTGTCCTGAAACAGAGAGCGTCGTCAACAGGCATGCTATTATTATAATAAGGTGTCTTCTTGTGCTCATTTTCTGATGGGTATAGTGAACGTAAAGGTAGTGCCTTCGCCTTGAACCGATGTGAACGACAGGTGTCCGCTATGTTTGTTCTCGATGATGTCGCGGGTGATGCCCATGCCGAGTCCCGTGCCTTGTCCGGTGGGCTTGGTGGTGAAGAAGTTCTCGTAGATGCGCTGTTTCACCTCTTCGGACATTCCCTCACCGTTGTCAGAGATACTCACCAGAATATTGCCCTCTGCCGATGTCACCTTCACCGACACCTCGGGCGTAAAGCCTTCGCCCTGTATTTCCTGTTTCTTCCATACGGCATAGAAAGCGTTGTTAGTGATATTAATCACTGCACGGCTAAGGTCCTGGGGGATAGCCATCGTTATGGGCAGACCTGCTTCATATTCTTCGTGGATGCTTACGTTGAAGCCTTTGTGGTTGGCGCGCATAGCATGATACGACAGCCATACATACTCCTTCACGATTTTGGCGGCATCAGTGGGTAGGAATTCTCCTTCTTTGCCTCTCGATACGAGGAGGATTCCCTGGATGATGCTGATGGCACGTTCACCATGCTCCACGATCTTCATCATATTCTCCTTCAGGTCGGCAATGATATCGTCGATCTCCTCTTGGTCTTCTTTAGGGAGCTTGTCTTCATTGTCCTCTACAATCTCCGCGAGGTCTTTCAGCAGTTTGTCCGACATCTTGCTGAAGTTGATGACGAAGTTCAGGGGGTTCTGGATTTCGTGGGCAATGCCTGCACTCAGGACGCCTAAAGAGGCGAGCTTTTCCTGTTTATGGAGCTGTTCCTTTAACTGTTCGATCTGATCCATAGTGCTATGATCTTTTATAGGGAAGTGTAATGGTGAATTCTGTATACTTGTTCTTGACAGACTGGACGCTGATGTCTCCTCCGTGATTCTGCACGATCTCACGACTGAGATAGAGTCCAACGCCCGCAGCCTCACTAGTGGTCTTGGTGGTGAAGAAGGGGTCGAAGATCTTGTTGATGATGGTGTCCTCGATGCCGATACCATTGTCGTGGACGGTGATCTTCACCGCGTCGCCAGCGGCCTTCGACTGCAGCGTGATCTTAGGTTGATACGAGGTATTGGTAGCCTTTTTAACAACTGCATAGACGGCGTTGCCCAGCAGACTCATGATGGTCTTGCTCAGCTGCTCAGGATTACCGTTTATCTGCAGATGCGCTTCGGGCAGGTCGAACACCGTCTGGATATGGTGCTTGTCAATCTCTTTCTTGTAGTATGCTTGCAGCATCTCTTCATCCTGACGTATGACGGCGGTGAGATCCATCTCAACGATGCCGCCGGAACGGTCTTTCAGCATCTCCTCCATGGCTTTGAGCGTGCGCGTGGTATTCTGTCCGTGCTCGCTTACCTTCTGCAGGTTGCCACTGAGCATGTCGAGTACATCCATCGTGTCTTCGTAGTTGTCCTTGTCCATCCGCTCTTCCTCGTCTTCAACATTGGCCTTCACGTCCTTGATAAGACCTTCCGACAGCTTGGAGAAGTTGTTGATGTAGTTCAGCGGGTTCAGGATTCGGTCAATCAGACCTTGTGTCAGCTTACCCACGGTAGCCATCTTCTCCTGACGGATGAGCTCATGCTGGGCGGTATTCAGGTCGTCGAGGGCTTTCTCCAGGCTTTTCGACTTCTCTTCGATCTCGTCCTTCTGCTTGACAACCTCGGCCGTGCGTTCCTGAATCACGTTCTCCAGACGGATCTTGTCTTTCTCCAGTTTGCGCAGTCGCAGTTGGAAGAGCATATAGAAGAGGACCAGCAACAACAGCAGGTAAAGCAGATTCATGTACCACCTGTAATAAAATGGTGGATTGATGCGGAACTTGATGCTCGTAATGTCCGTGATGCGCTTCAGGGCGTCCTTGGCCTGTACGCTGAAAGTATAATTGCCTGGTTGGATATTGGTGAGACTGGCGTCCGTATCCTCCGACCATGCACTCCAGCTGCCATTGTTCAGACGATAGCGGTAAAGGGTATTCCCGTTCACTGGGGTATAGTCAATCGAGAACGTAATGCGTAGATCGTTATCCTCGTGACTGAGTTCTGGCAGTATCTCTGGCGCCTTTCCGAATCCGCCCCAGAGGATGCTGTCGCCAGCCAAGGTGACGGAGCGGATGGACAGCACAGGCTTTTTTTCAAAAGCCGGACCTTTTTCCGCGGGATTGATGATAGTCACTCCGTTGTCGGTACCCAGCCAGATCTTATTATCATGGATGAACAACGTACGAATGGCGGTTTCTTGCATAGGCGACAGCAACAGGTCGAGGTCGTGCAGCTGCTTGCCGTCCTTCCATCTGTAGAGCGACTTTCCTTCGCTGTTGGTCAGCCAAGTGACACCTGTCTCATCCTCGAAGGCGTAAAGCGGGTAGGGGAAGGGCTTGGTGGCCTCGGCACTGACAATTTCTATTTTTCCGCCCACTGGTACAATCGTCAACATTGTTTCCTCCTTGCTGTCGATCTTGTAAAGCTCAAAGTTTACTGACGATGGCTTTTTATACCAGACCGATCCATACATGCCTTGGGCCCAGATCGTACCTTCCGCATCTTTTTCCAGCTTCTTGACATTATCCAGACTGCAAACCTTTTTCCGCCCCTGGCCATTGCCCTGAATCTGATAGATGCCATTGGTCTCACCACAATAGATATAAGAGCCGTCGCAGACCAGCGAAAGGCAGGTTGTTGCCGTCAGATGGACTGCCTTGCCGTCAGGTGAAATGCGGTATACGCCGTCGGCGGTTGCTGCCAGAAGATCCTTGTCGTTCTTCTGCATATCCCAGCAAGCAAACCGGATGTCGGAAACCCGGACGAAGCGCAAGCCTTCCTGACGGAACAGACCGTCGTACGTGCCCACATACATTTTACCGTTGAACGCTTCTATCGACAATACGCTGCCTGACAGTCCCTCGTAGGAGGTGAAGCGGGAGTAGGCCGATGGTACCTGTACAGAGAATACACCTTTGGCGGTGGCTCCCCACACCTGTCCGCGATTGTCGTAAGACAGATAGATGATATCATTCGAACAGAGTCCGTTGGCATCGGAGATCGTATAGAGGTCTTCGCCCTTGTCATTACGGATGATAAGACCCACACCTTTCTTGAGAACCGCCGTATACCCATTGTCCAATGGCTCCTCTACAATGATATCTGACCTTACCACATCCTTGTCGCCTCTGATGACAGCATCGACATCCACCACATCGAGCATGCCGATCTGGAGTGATTTGATATCGGCAGTTTTCCAGATGCTGGCATCTTCACCGTCAACCTGATAGATGTTGCCGTTGTTGACGATAAACCGTACTTTTCCATCCATCTCGTAAACCTCGCTCACCTCTCCTTGGAAAAGGTTCGGCTTGCCGATGCGCTTAAGATAGACTTCACCATTGGCCTTATATTGGATCTTTCCAAAATAATTGTATCCGCCCACCCAGACTGTGTTGTCAGAAGTCCGCACGCAAACGGTTACGCGTGAAATGCCTGGTGTGTGGATGATCCGCCAGTCAGCATGATCATAATACATCAAGCCTTCGAAGTTGGCAATGAATACATTACCTTTTTCGTCGGTCTCCACATCGTAGTTCAGACTGTTGGCATGATAATCCTCCGCTGAGAAATTCCGGATAAAAGGTATTCCCTGTGCAGATGCATTGACGCTGGTGAACAGTGAACAGAGAATAGTGAATAGTGTGATCAGCACTTTCACAATCCGATTCAATTTATGATATAGTATCCTTATCTTCATAACTTTTCACTATTAACTATTCACTCTTCGATAAGAACGTCTCATATGGAATGCTCTGCCCGATGTAATAGTTCCATTCTTCGGTTGTAAGGTCGCGTGTGAGTTTCTTCTTGACCGATTCCACCATAATAGGCACAGAGATGTTGACAGCCGTCAGACCGCCTTTGGTATCGCCCATCCAGAAGGAGTTCTTAGTCGAGTCGAAGTTGAAGTGCATGATCCAGTTCTTTGTCTCTATGATGGTCATGGGTTCCACTTTTTCATTGTCTGTAATCCATAGGTTCACCTTTCCGTCATAGCTGGCTGAGAAGAGCCGTCGGCCGTTGAGCTTCATCTTCGAGACACGCGAACGGTGACCCAAAAGCTGCTGCTTTTTGCCATCCTTGAAGATGAGCCATATAGAACCGTCGCTCATGCCGTAGGCTTCGATACCGGTATTCTTCGATTCACAGTATGCTGTCACGAATCCTGGTACAGGCACATTCTCCGTCTCGATATTGTCGAGACCTTTCACCAGATGCATCTTCCCCTGATCATCGAAAAGGATGGGTAGGCTGCTTTTCCTTGAACCCTTGATGATGTGAAAGTTCAGCTGTTTGGTGCGTGTGACGATATTACGTCTCATGTCAAACAGTCCAAGACTGCTTTCACCGATAATCAGGAGGTTGTTCTCGCTGATGTCATGTAGTCGTATGGGGTGTTCTATCTTGTCGAGAGTGATGGTCTTGACCGTCTTGAGGTCTTCCTGTACGATGACCAGATGGCCGGAACGACTGATGGCATAGATACAGCCTGTGGCACGGTTGATGATGACATCGCGGAAGTCATAATCGCTGTTTTTGAAGAGCTCCTTTGTCTTGAGATGATCCTGTGTTCTCTCGCTCAGGATAATTTCGCCGTAGTTGCTCACGGAGACGAACCGGTTGTCCTCGCCAGGCAGATATTCCAGGTTCATCACGGCACCCGTATGTTCCGACCACGACATCACACTCTTGCTCGAACGCATAAGCGACTGGAAGACAGCAGGGTAGTAGATGTCACCCTTGTAACGCGTCGTGTAAAGATAGGAGGCATAGCTGAGCAGGTCGGCGACATCTTCATTGCCTGCCTGTGCCTGGATGGTGGAGATCGATCCCAGGGAACGTCCTAAGGCGATGTAGCTCAAGGTGTCTGCCTTTTGTTTCGACATCTCTGCCAATATCCTCTGGTGCTCGGCCATTTGTCGCTGGCTCTCTGCTATTTCCGATGCTTCAACAGCCTTCTTTTCCGAGGCTACGGCATTTCTCTCAGCAATGATGGCGTTCTGCCTCTCCAGTTCAGAGCGCAGACGCATCTCATTGGCCACCTTGGTCTGACGGAGGGCCTCCTCGCGCTTCTCATTGGAGATTTCTCGCTGCTCGTTGGCAATCTCCTCCATCTGTTTACTCACGCTTCTGTCGATAGCAGAACGCATCTCCTGCAGTCGCATGGCGGCCACCTGCTTCTCCAGGTCTTCTACCTTCTGGCGTTCAGCCTGCCAACCCAGAAACCCGACAGCCGTTGAACCACACAGCAGAAGTCCCGCAATTCCTGTTATGATGCCCTTCTTCTTCACCCTTTATTTCTCACTAAATCAGAGCCTCTTCAGTGCCAGTAGCGTGATGTCGTCGCTTTGTTCCTCACCGTCAGCGAAAGTTTTTACGTCGGCCTTGACGGTGTCAATGATTTCCTGACAGGTGAGTTTATTGCTTTGGCAAAGCAGCTTGCGCAACCGCTCATCGCCATATTCCTCTTCACGGGGGTTGATGGCTTCCGTCACACCGTCGGTATAAAGCAGGAGGGTGTCACCATGTTCCAGCTGCAGCGTTTCTTCCTGATACTCATAATCGCCAAAGATGCCGATAGCCATATTGCCTGTGACTGGCAGTTTCTCTGCGCTACCGTTCTGCTTCAATACATAGGGCGGGTTATGTCCTGCATTGGTATATTTCACCTCACCGGTCTTGATGTTATAGATGCCGTAGAACACGGTCACGAACATGTTGTTGACGGATTCCTTCTCCAGTAGTCCGTTCGAATAAGTGATGCATTCCGACGGACTGACGGCACGAATGCCCGTCGCACGGATCAATGTGCGGCTTACGGCCATGAAGATGGCGGCAGGTACACCCTTGCCGCTGACGTCGGCAATCACGAATCCGATGCAATCGTCGTCGATGCGGAAGAAATCATAGAAATCACCGCCCACATCCTTAGCGGCATTCATCGAGGCAGCGATGTCAAGCATATCGACGTTCTCCGGGAATGGGGGAAAAATGCGGGGTAGGATGGCCTGTTGGATTTCGCGGGCAACAGCCAAGTCACCCTTGATCGACTCCAGCTGGTTGTGCTCCTTCTGCATCTGCTTGATATAGGTAATCTGCTCGATGGCTTTCTCGATGGTCACACTCAAGTCGTCGAGGTCGATGGGCTTCGTGGCAAAGTCGAAGGCACCGTTGTTCATCGCCTGACGGATATTACCCATATCACCGTAGGCAGACACCATGATGCACTTCAAGGCCGGATTCTGCATCTCGTTGATTTTGGTCAGCAGCGTCAGACCATCCATCTCCGGCATGTTGATATCACTGAGAATGATGTCGAAGTCCTTTTCCTTCAGCAGCATGGTCAATGCCTCCAGTCCATTGTGGGCAAACTTGAACTCATATTCTCCTTTCCTGATCTTTCTACGGAAATACTGTGTCAAAAGCAATTCGAGATCGATCTCGTCGTCTACACTAAGAATCTTTACTGGCATATTATTATTTTATTTGATATGTATTTTCGGTTCTGTGATTTCCTTCCCACGGCAGAAGCGGTGCACAATCTGGCGGTCGTCGCCCAGGTAGATATAGCGCTCCAGACGGTGGAGTAGGGAATAATGGTCGTGATTCAGGCCGCTGTCGTCAATGACGAGGGCGTCGAATTCATAGCCGGGTTCAAAGCTGCCTACACGGCCGAAAAAGCGTCCTGCCGACTTGGTGGCAATCCAGAAAGCCTCTGACAGACTGAGGAATTTGCGGTCGTGGTTCTGCTGATAGCACATCTTGCTCACCTGTATGGCATAGACCATCATCCGGAAGATATTCAGGTCGTGGCCGCCGCTGATGTCGCTGCCTAGACCGACCTGGATACCCGCATCAAGGAACGTGCGGATGGGAGCCAGACCGGAGGCGATGTTCAGGTTCGATGTCGGACAGTGGGCCACCATCACACCCTGACGCTTCATCAGCTCCAGTTCCTCACCCTCGGTCCATACGCAGTGGGCCATCACAGTAGGCGTCTGTCCGAAGAGTCCGTAGCGGTAGTAGGCATCGCCGTAACCGGAGCTGTCAGGTTCCAGCTCAGCCACCATAGCTATCTCGTCCCTGTTTTCAGAGAGGTGCGACTGAACGGGCAACTGGTACTTCTTCGCGATTTCTCCACAGGCGCAGAGCATCTCCGGCGTACACGATGGAATGAAGCGAGGTGTGATGATCGGACGCACCAGTTGTGGCAGTGCATCATTTTCCATCTTCCGTTTTCCCTCATCCATCATCAGCGTCTTGTAGCCTGCTATCATGTTGTCGACAGATTCCGAGAGTCCTTCGGGACAGTTGCGGTTCATTGCCACCTTTCCCACCAGGGCTCCCATGCCTGCCTCCTCGAAGAGTTGCATCAGGCGTCGGGTGCTTTCAGTATGGATCGTAGCAAACACACTGGCGCGCATGGTGCCGAATCGCCACAGGTCGTGCACAAAAAGTCTGTACATCCGCTCGGCATAGGTCTGGTCGGCAAATTTCATCTCCTCAGGAAAGGTGTAGCTCTGAAGCCAGGGTAGCAGTTCCAGATCCATCGCGATGCCCTGATTGCGGTATTGCGGTGCATGCACATGCACATCGTTCATGGCCGGTATCAACAGACGGTCGCCGAAATCGATGACCTCGGCATCTTTTGTGTCGCCCAATGCTGCAATGTCTGTTGCCACCCCCGACACGCACCCATTGGCGTCGACGGCCACATAGCCGTTCTCCAGCACTTCGAAACGGCTTTGCTCCTTTGTATAGAGGATATGCGCTTTATATACTTTTGTCATTTTCAGTTATCGATTAGTATTGTCGTCACATTTTGCGGACAAAGTTAAGGAAAAAATTCCATACCGCCAAACGATATGGAAAAAAAATGATTCTGAATTTGTCTTTCTGCTATGTCTTTATTAATTTGTTATAAAAAGCCAATTTTTTTTGTTTATTTGGGTGAAAATGCGTAACTTTGCGCGCAATTGGCAAAAAGAAAAAGTAAATAAGGTATAAAAAATATAATAGTAAAAAGGAAATGAAAAAGCTTTTATTGGGAGACGAAGCAATTGCTCAGGGCGCATTGGATGCAGGCCTGAGTGGTGTTTATGCCTATCCCGGCACTCCCTCAACGGAAATCACAGAGTATATCCAGAACTCGCCGCTAGCTAAGGAGCGTGGTGTGCACAGCCGTTGGTCGACGAACGAGAAGACAGCTATGGAGGCAGCCCTCGGTATGTCGTACATGGGCAAACGGGCACTGGTGTGTATGAAACATGTGGGTCTGAACGTCTGCGCCGACCCGTTTGTGAATTCGGCGATGACGGGTACTAATGGCGGTATCATCGTGCTTGTTGCAGATGACCCCTCGATGCACTCGTCACAGGACGAACAGGACTCGCGCTTCTATGGCAAGTTCGCCATGATTCCCACGCTGGAGCCCAGCAGTCAGCAGGAGGCGTATAACATGATGGCTGAGGCCTACGAGCTGTCTGAGCAGATGCATCTGCCCGTGCTCATGCGCGTGACCACCCGTATGGCCCACTCGCGCGCTGTCGTTGAGCTTGTTGACGTGCCACGTCAACAGAACGAACTTAACTACGATGCCCAGGCCTCTAATTGGGTGCTGCTGCCAGCCTTCGCTCGTAAGCGTAATATTGTAGTGACGGGTCAGCAGCCTATTTTGGAGCAGATGGCTGTAGATAGTAAATATAATAAGTATATCGACGGTACTGACCATAAGCTGGGTATCATCGCCAGCGGTATTGCCTTTAATTATCTGATGGAGTGCTTCCCCAACGGTTGTCCTTATCCTGTGTTGAAGATTTCGCAGTATCCGTTGCCCAAGAAACTCATCCGTCGTATGACCGACGATTGCGAGTTTGTGTTGATAGCCGAAGAGGGACAGCCGTTTATCGAGGATCAGGTGCGTGGCGTGATGCCGGGTAATGCGGTGATCAAAGGTCGTCTGACAGGCGAACTGCCTCGTACTGGTGAGCTGAACCCCGACTTCCTGAAGAAGGCGTTGGGTATTGAGAGCGGTGAGAATTATGCTCCCTGTGAGGATGTAACACCCCGTCCGCCTGCATTGTGTCAGGGTTGTGGACACCGTGATGTGTATACTGCTCTGAACGAAGTGCTGAGGGAATATCCCAATGCTCGTGTGTTCGGTGATATCGGCTGTTACACACTTGGTTTCTTGCCCCCGTATAAGGCTATCCACAGTTGTGTTGACATGGGTGCTTCGATTACGATGGCAAAGGGAGCCTCTGATGCCGGTCAGTGGCCGGCAGTGGCTATTATTGGCGACTCGACGTTTACCCATTCTGGTATGACAGGCCTGTTGGATGCCATCAACGAGAATGCAGACATCACCGTGATTATCTCCGACAACCTGACCACCGCGATGACAGGCGGTCAAGATTCAGCTGGAACGAATAAGTTTGAGGCTATCTGTAAGGGTCTGGGACTCTCTGAGGATCACCTGAAGGTGGTGAACCCCATCCCAAAGAACATGCCCGAAATTACGCAAGCCATCCGCGATGAGATCAACTACCACGGTGTCAGCGTCATCATCCCGCGTCGTGAGTGCATGCAGACGCTGCAGCGCCACCTGAAGCAGAAAAAGGCTGCCGAGAAGAAGTGAGAAGTGAAAATCGCTATTAAGCGAGAGCAGAGCTGAATGAATTCGAGCTATGCCGAGCGTGAGCGATTTAGACAAAGTCAATAGTGAATAGTGAAAAGTGAATAGTTTTATGAAAACAGATATTATTCTTTGCGGTGTAGGAGGACAGGGTATCCTCTCTATTGCCACCATCATCGGCGAGGCTGCCATGAAGGAGAACCTCTTTATCAAACAGGCAGAGGTACACGGTATGTCACAGCGCGGCGGTGATGTGCAGTCGAACCTGCGTATCTCGAGTAATCCCATTGCCAGCGATCTGATTGCCCTGGGTGGTGCTGACGTGATCATCTCGATGGAACCCATGGAAGCCCTGCGCTATCTGCCGTTCCTGGCTAAGGATGGTTGGATCATTACATCGAGCACACCTTTTGTGAACATCCCTAATTATCCTGAAATCGAGACAATTAAGGCCGATCTGAATAAGATTGAGAATGTGATTATGCTCGACATAGAACAGATTGCCAAAGACAATGGTGTGCCCCGTTCGGCCAACGTCATCCTATTGGGTGCTGCCCAGAAAGCGCTGGGTATTGAGTATGACAAACTCGAGGACGCCATCCGTCGTGTCTTCGGACGCAAGGGTGAGGCCATTGTCGAGGCGAATATCAAGGCGCTCGCCCTTGGACGGGAGGCACAGAAGTAGTTAAGAGTTAAGAATTAAAAGTTAAGAATTATGAATACTCCGATCAAAAAGGAGATCGTTGATGGACTTGTGGCAGAGCTGGGTATCAAGGACTTTGCCAAAGCCACGATTCGTGAGGTGAAGCAGGTGGCTGCCAAGGCCGAGAAACAGAGTGGGGTAGAGTTCATCAAAATGGAGATGGGTATCCCCGGACTGCCCGCTGCTCAGGTGGGCGTCGATGCACAGATACAGGCTTTGAAAGACGGCATCGCCCACTCGTATCCCGATATTCAGGGCGCTCCCGTGCTGAAGGAAGCTGCCTCGCAGTTTGTGAAAGCCTTTATCGGTGTGGGAATCAAACCGGAAGGCTGTATCCCCGTGAGTGGTTCGATGCAGGGAACCTTCGCCTCGTTCCTTACCTGTTCGCAGTGTGACAAACAGAAGGATACTGTGCTTTTCATCGACCCAGGCTTCCCTGTACAGAAGATGCAGTTGCAGGTGATGGGCGTGAAGTATGAGACCTTCGATGTGTATGACTATCGCGGTGAGAAACTGGGTCTGAAACTTGAGAGCTATCTGACGAAGGGTAACATCTGCGCCATCGTCTATTCCAACCCCAACAACCCCTCATGGATCTGCTTGAGGGAGGAGGAGTTACAGGTAATTGGCGAATTGGCTACGAAGTATGATGTCATCGTGATGGAAGACCTCGCCTACTTCGCTATGGACTTCCGTAAGGACCTCTCTACGCCGTTTGAGCCGCCCTATCAGGCAACGGTGGCACGTTATACAGACAACTACATGCTGCTCATCAGCGGTTCAAAGGCTTTCAGCTATGCGGGTGAGCGTATCGGTGTGACGTGCATCTCGGATGCCCTGTTCCATCGTCATTACCCTGATCTCGCTGAACGTTATCAGGGTTTGCCCTTTGGTCCTGTCTTTTCTACCCGCATGCTGTATGCCTTGAGTTCTGGTACGAGCCACAGTGCACAGTATGCGATGGCGGCTATGCTGAAGGCAGCCTACGAAGGAAAGTATGACTTCCGCAAGGAGATCAGTGTATATGGCGAACGTGCCAGGAAACTGAAGGAGATCTTCTGCCGTCACAATTTCTATGTGGTCTACGACAAGGATCTTGATGAACCCATTGCCGACGGTTTCTATTTCACCATCGGCTATCCTGGTATGACCTCTGGACAGCTGGCGCTCGAACTGATGTACTACGGTGTGTCGGCTATTTGTCTCATCACTTGTGGCTCTGAGCAGGAAGGCCTGCGTGTGTGTACCTCCTTTATTGAGGATCACCAGTATGCGCTCCTTGAAGAAAGAATGCAAATTTTTGAAGCAAACAATAAAAACTAAACAACTATGTGTGGAATTGTCGGATATATTGGTAAGAAAGAGGCCTTCCCTATTTTGATTAAGGGCCTCCGCAGATTGGAATATCGTGGCTATGACTCTGCCGGTGTGGCACTGATCAATGCCGATGGTGAGTTGAATGTGTACAAGTCAAAGGGAAAGGTAGACAATCTTTGTGAGTATTGCAGTGATAAGAACGTTAGTGGTACCGTGGGTATCGCACATACCCGTTGGGCTACGCATGGTGAGCCTTCTTCACGCAATGCCCATCCTCATTACTCCCAGTCGCATAATCTGGCTATTATCCATAATGGTATCATTGAGAATTATGCTGATATCAAGGAAAAACTGAAGGCCAAAGGCGTGCAGTTCATGAGCGATACCGACACCGAGGTGCTGGTACAACTCATCGAGTATGTGATGGTGAAGAAGAAACTTCCTTTGTTGGAAGCTGTTCAGGTGGCCCTCTATCAGGTAATCGGTGCCTATGCTATTGCCGTGCTCGACAAACGTAACCCCGACGAGATTGTGGCTGCCCGTAAGCAGAGCCCGTTGGTGGTGGGTATTGGCGATGGTGAGTTCTTCATCGGCTCTGATGCCAGTCCCATTGTGGAGTATACCGATAAAGTGGTGTATCTCGAAGACGGAAATATCGCTGTCATTAAGCGGGATGAGGATATACATGTGCTGAGTATCCTTGGTGAGGAACAGGAACTGAAGGTCAAGACGGTCGACATTGATCTCGGCCAGATAGAGAAGGGTGGCTATCCGCACTTTATGCTGAAGGAGATCTTCGAGCAGCCGGAGTGCCTGACGAATTGCATGAGAGGTCGCGTGAACCTTGAGGCGGACCATGTAACACTTTCTGCCTTAATCGATTACCGTCGTCAGATGCTGGAAGCAAAGCGGGTCATCATTGTCGCTTGTGGTACTTCCTGGCATGCTGGTCTGATTGGCAAGCAAATGATAGAGAGCTTCTGCAGGATACCCGTAGAGGTAGAGTATGCTTCCGAGTTCAGATACCGTAATCCCGTGGTGGGAAAGGGGGATGTTGTCATTGCCATTTCCCAGAGTGGCGAGACCGCAGACACCTTGGCTGCCGTACAACTGGCTAAGGATCGTGGCGCCTTTATCTATGGTATCTGTAATGCTATCGGCAGCAGTATTCCAAGAGCTACTGACACGGGTACATATATCCACGTAGGTCCCGAGATCGGTGTGGCCTCGACAAAGGCATTCACGGGTCAGGTGACAGTTCTTACGATGATCGCTTTGGCGATGGGTGAGGCCAAGGGAACTATTGACCGTGATGAATATCTGAGGGTGGTGAAAGGCCTGAGTGAGATTCCCGTGAAGATACGTGAGGTGCTGCAGACGAATGAGAAGGTGGCTGATCTCGCACGTACCTTTACTTATGCGCATAACTTCCTCTATCTGGGTCGTGGCTTCTCCTATCCTGTAGCCCTTGAGGGAGCCTTGAAACTGAAGGAAATCTCATATATCCATGCAGAGGGTTATCCTGCAGCCGAAATGAAACACGGTCCCATCGCACTCATCGACTCGGATATGCCTGTAGTGGTGATTGCCACTCATAACGCCATGTATGAGAAGGTCCTGTCGAACATTCAGGAGATAAAGGCTCGTCAAGGTAGGGTGATCGCGCTCGTCTCAAAGGGCGATGACACGATAGCCCGGATAGCCGATGAGGTGATTGAGCTGCCCGATGTGCTGGAGTGCCTCGAACCTCTGGTGGCTACCATCCCCCTGCAGTTGTTGGCCTATCACGTAGCTGTATGTAAAGGAAAGAACGTTGACCAGCCTAGAAACCTCGCAAAGAGCGTTACAGTGGAGTGAAAACGGCTGAAATTTAGCCCGAAAACGGCTAAAATGAAAAAAAATGATGCAATTATTTGGAAGTTTCAGATAATTGCATTATTTTTGCATGTTGAAAATAAATATTAGCTACCACTATATGGACATTGGAGAATCATTAGAATCCAAAATAAACCGGAGTGACTATAAGATCCTTATTGTCGACGACGTTATGAGCAATGTGCTGTTGCTCAAGATCCTGCTCACCAATGAAAAGTTTCAGGTATGCACTGCCAATTGCGGTAATGCCTGTATCGAGCAGGCAAGGGCCGAACATCCTGACCTCATATTGCTTGACGTGATGATGCCTGATATCTCAGGTTTTGATACGGCTGTCATCATGAAGAAGGATCCTGATCTGAAAGATATTCCCATCATCTTCCTGACCGCTCTTAATACACCTCAGGATCTGGTGCATGGATTCCAGGTCGGCGCAAACGATTTCCTGACAAAGCCTTTCAACAAGGAGGAACTGGTGATGCGTGTGATGCAGCAGATATCCCTCGTGGCAGCCAAGCGTATCATCGAGAAGCAGAATGCAGAACTGAAGGCTACGCTTAACAATCGTGACAAGATGTATTCAGTGATTGCTCACGACCTGCGTTCGCCGATGGCCAGTATCCGTATGGTGCTCAATCTTGTGATGCAGTCATCGTCGCCAGAGACCGTCGGAGAGGAATTGTATATGTTGCTGGATCAGGCGAACAGAGAATCAGAGGAGGTGCATGACCTGCTTGACAATCTTCTGAAATGGACAAAGAGCCAGACAGGCCGGTTGAATGTAGTGCTCCAGAATCTGGATCTGGAGGATATCGTGCCTGGTCAGGTAGAGATCTTTGAGATGATTGCCAAGACGAAACATATTAAGCTTGATTTAGTCAAGCCGGATGCGCCATTGAAGGTGAATGCCGACAATGATATGCTGAAGACTGTACTGCGTAACTTTATGTCGAACGCCATCAAGTTCTCACCGGAGAATTCCACGATTCAGATCTCGATGACAAGTGATGGTGACTTCGCCAAAGTAAGTGTGAAAGACCAGGGCGTGGGTATTGCTGCAGACAGACTTGCAACCATCTTCCATAAAGGTGAGACAACTTATGGTACTGGCGGTGAGGAAGGTTCCGGACTCGGACTCCAGCTCTGTCAGGACTTTGCACGTAAGAATGGCGGAGATTGTTATGTGGAGTCTGTTGAAGGACAAGGCTCGACATTCAGTTTCACCGTACCACTCATAAAAGGTTAATGGCTACACCTATTTATATTATAGAAGAAAAGAAGCTTCGCCGTAACCTCAGACTGATCTCTGACGTTGCGGCGAAAGCTGATATAGAGATTATACTTGCTTTTAAGGCCTTTGCCTTGTGGAAGACATTCCCTGTCTTCCGCGAGTATATTCATGCCACCACAGCCAGTTCGCTATGGGAAGCCCGCCTCGCTTTCGAGGAATTCGGAGCTCCTGCACATACTTTCTCACCGGCGTATACCGACGATGAGATAGAAGAGATTGTCAGATGTTCATCGCATCTGACCTTCAACTCTCTGTCGCAATATGAGCGGTATCACGAACGTGCGAAAGACGTGTCCATCGGTCTGAGGGTGAACCCGGAATATTCCGAAGTAGGTACTTTGTTGTATAATCCCTGTGCGCCAGGCACCCGCTTTGGTGTGACAGCGGATAAATTGCCTGACCAACTGCCGGAAGATATCGAGGGATTCCATTGTCATTGTCACTGTGAGAGTGGGGCAGATGTGTTCCAGAGAACCTTGGTGCATATTGAGGAGAAGTTCTCCAGATGGTTCCCACAGTTGAAATGGATGAACTTCGGCGGTGGGCATCTGATGACACGCAAGGACTATGATATTGATTTGCTCATCCGGATGATGCAGGATTTCCACAAACGCTATCCATGGCTGAAGGTGATTCTGGAACCCGGCAGCGCCTTTGCCTGGCAGACGGGACCGCTGGTGTCGCATGTGGTGGATATCGTGGAAGACAAGGGCATCAGGACCGCTATCCTCGATGTCAGTTTCACTTGTCACATGCCCGATTGCCTGGAGATGCCGTATTTCCCAGATGTCCGCGGGGCAGTTTTGTCCCCTAAGTTAGGGGACGACAGGGGTCTGAACAAGGCTCCTTCAGACCCCCAACCCCCTAACTTAGGGGGCTTGTATCGCCTTGGCGGCAACAGTTGTCTGAGTGGGGACTTCATGGGCTCGTGGCAGTTTGATCATGAGCTGCAGATAGGCGAAGAGGTGATTTTTGAGGATATGATCCATTATACGACCGTTAAGACGACCACTTTTAATGGCATTACCCATCCCTCGATAGCGATGTTGCATGAGGATGGAACTTTGGAAGTTCTTCGCCGTTTTTGCTACGAAGACTATAGAAATCGCATGGATTGACACATTCCAAACGGCCTTTTTTCGATAAAATGGCAGTTTTTTACAAAAAAAGTCCCCAAAAAGTTTGTCAGTTCCAAAAAAAGCATTACCTTTGCATCCGCATTCAGGGGAATGCCTCGAAAGAAAGCGGAATTTTTGAGCAAACCGAACACAGAAGAAAACAATTTTTCTTATGTTGAGGTGCCGCCAAAAATGCCGAATCTTCGCAGAAGATGCGGAAATAGCTCAGTTGGTAGAGCACAACCTTGCCAAGGTTGGGGTCGCGGGTCCGAGTCCCGTTTTCCGCTCCATTTATTGAACAAAAAAGAGACATCAGGGAATGGCCCTCATGTAAAAATGCCCAGGTGGCGGAATTGGTAGACGCGCACGTTTCAGGTGCGTGTGCCGCGAGGCGTGCAGGTTCGAGTCCTGTTCTGGGCACTCTTTTTTATTCAGTATCTTTTTGTTGGAGAGGTGGCGGAATTGGTAGACGCGCTACTTTGAGGGGGTAGTGTCAATTGCGACGTGGGAGTTCGAGTCTCCTCCTCTTCACACTAAAACATAGATAAGCGGAAATAGCTCAGTTGGTAGAGCACAACCTTGCCAAGGTTGGGGTCGCGGGTCCGAGTCCCGTTTTCCGCTCTTTTTTTATTAGGAAAACAACAACGAATCGTTCTTACATGAATTTATATTTAAGATATTTCGACCGTGAAACACTTGTACACACTGTCGACGAGGCGATTGCCTTTTTAAGTGAAATAGAGGAAGTGGGAATGAATCCTGTCCTGGAGGCTGATATTCGTGAATATGCAGCAAGTGATGTCTTTTATCCCAAGCGATACAAAGTCCGTCCACGCGTCTATTTTATTATTATCAAGACTGAAGCTGAGAATATGCAAGATTTTAAGGAAAAGAAAGCCGTACATAATACTGCAGCCTTGTTAAGCTCGCAGAAACCCGTTGCACCTGCAATCGTCCGTCTGAACGAAGAGCGTCCGGGATGGTATGAAGGTATGATTGATTTCAAGCGCGTGTTACTTGTGCCGGGAACTGGTAAGTATCAGTATCGTGATACCCAGTTTATTGCCAATGTCAAGGCCAATTCCGGTATTGACTGCTATAACCGTATCGTGGAATATCTGCGTGAACGTGTGGATGAGCGCAGTCAGTTCCCCTCTGCCAAAGGCAAGAATTTCAAGTTCCGCTATTTGGGAATGGCCAAATAGTATATTTTCAAACCTTTTAAATGCTATTATTATGAACAAAGTGATGTTGATTGGTAACGTAGGACAGGATCCTGAAGTACGTTATGTAGAGCAGGGCGTCGCTGTAGCACGTCTGCGTCTGGCCACCACCGAGCGTGGCTACACCCTTCAGAATGGTACTCAGGTGCCGGATCATACCGACTGGCACAATGTTATTCTCTGGCGTAAGTTGGCTGAGGTCGTCGAGAAGTATGTACATAAAGGCGACAAACTCTATATCGAGGGTCGTCTTCGCTACACCACCTATGATGACAAGCAGGGTCAACGTCGTTTTGTCACTGAGATCTGGGCAGACAACATGGAAATGCTGACACCGAAGGCCGTTACCCCGGCCCCCGTCTCGCAACAGGAGCAGCCTGCTGCGCAGCCTCAGGATGTTGCAGCCGAGGAACCTGGCGGAGCATTGCCGTTCTAAAATCATAAAATGGACTATCTTCAACAAATATTCAGTGAAGTAACAGTTATGGCTCCCTCTGCGGGAGCCATCTTCGCGATAGTATTAGCTGCTGTTTTATTACTTTTCTCCGGTTTTGCCTCCGGATCGGAAATAGCCTTCTTCTCCTTGACGCCCAATGATGTCAATGAATTGGAAGAGAGCAATTCCGAGAAAGACAAACGTATCCTTGAACTGCGTGAGGACTCAGAGCGTACGCTGGCAACCATTCTGATCACCAACAATGTGATCAATGTCTCCATCATCATGCTCTGTAATTATTTCTTCGACCATGTGGTTAGGTTTGGTACGGCTGTCTGGCTTCAGTTCCTTGTCATCACCATCCTGCTGACGTTCCTGCTCCTGCTGTTTGGCGAGATCATGCCGAAGGTCTATTGCGGACAGCATGCCCTGAAGATGTGCAGGCGATTCTGCGACAGCATTGCTTTTCTCAGCAAGTTGTTCCATCCGCTGTCTAGTATTCTCCTTCGCTCAGGGGCTTTGGCAGGCAAGGTCGTGCAGACGGAGAATCATGTGCTGAGTGTTGACGACCTGGAACAGGCCCTTGAACTCACCGATGAGGAGGATCTGAAGGAAGAGAAGAATATGCTGGAAGGTATTGTCCGCTTTGGCGATGAGACGGCCAAGGAGGTGATGACCAGTCGCCAGGATATCGTTGACCTTGATTTCAAAAGCAAATTCCATGAAGTCATCAAGTGTGTTGTTGAGAACAACTACTCCCGCATTCCCGTCTATCAGGATTCTATCGACAACATCCGTGGCATCCTGTATATCAAGGACTTGCTGCCACATCTCTCCAAGCCTGACACGTTCCGATGGCAGTCTTTGATCCGTCCCCCGTATTTCGTTCCGGAGACCAAGAAGATCGACGATCTGCTTCGTGAGTTCCAGGAGAACAAGGTTCATATCGCCATCGTGGTGGATGAGTTTGGCGGTACCAGCGGTCTGATTACGATGGAGGATATCCTCGAGGAGATTGTCGGTGAGATCAACGATGAGTACGACGAGGAGGAGAAGCCCTTTGTGCGTATCAATGCGAACACCTATATCTTCGAGGGCAAGACCTTACTGAGTGATTTCTTCAAGCTTCTGGATCTCGACGATGAGACCTTTGAAGAGGTGGAGGGCGATGCTGACTCGTTGGCAGGACTGCTGCTCGAGATCAAGGGCGACTTCCCTGAACTCCACGAGCGCATAGATTATCAGAATTTCACCTTCGAAGTGACCGAGCTCGACGGCCATCGCATCTCAAAAATAAAAGTGGTGATTCACAGTTGAATCACCACTTTTTATTCCTGGCACTCCCAGACTACCATCCTACTGTATCATAGCCGGCAGCGTAATACCATCCCGTTTGCCTGATATCCAGATTCTCCTCGCCCTGCAGTCTATCCAGAGGGACAAACATGCTCATTCCGCCAAAATTGGTTTCGTTCAGATCCATATACTGGAAATAGACATGACTCATGGTATCCCATCGGCTGGCGAATTTCTTGTAGATCACAGCCTTGTCGAAGGCAGGCTTCCAGCTGTTGTACTCGGCTTCTGACGCGTACGACATCAGGAAATGGTTCATGTCATACATACTGTAGTCCAGATAGTATATCAGTTTCTTGTTCCTGAGCTCAGTGCTCTTGTAGTATCTGGGCGGGTCCATGGTCTGGAGAATCGTCTTTGTGGCATTGGCCAGTGATACCATCTCGCTGCTCTTGACGACAGCCAGAGGAACTTCGTTGTAGTACTCTTCAGCATATTTGTCGCAGATGGACTTATAGAAGGTCTCCTTCTCCATCAAAGAGGGCACAATCAGGTCGTAGGGCGCACCCGGGCCGGGAATCTCCGCTGGCGAGCCGATAAAGTAGTCGCATACATCCTTCAGGTCATAGGCCACCTCGGCACACATCATGTTGCAGCAGTCGGCAAAGATGAACTTCATGTGCTGCTGCGACTTGAGTATCTTGGCCATCGTGGGTATGTTCAGCCACACATCGCCGGCGCCTTGGTTCGACCGGTTGGGATTGGAACCGCCATATGCCCTGCGTCTCGACTGATTGCTGGCCAGGCTGTCGCTCCTGAAGAGCCATCCTGTGCCGTGGCCCCAAAGCACCAGACCATAGTCCTTGGCAGGATAGTTGGTGAAAGCCTTTTGTACTATCGTCTTGAAGGTGGCTGGGTCGCTGGGTATCATTGTCGAGTCGAGAGGGATGGAGTCCCTGAGCTCACCTTTCCTGAAATGCAACAGATAGGGTAGGTGGTCATCGTGTTTCGGATCGGGGTCCTTAGCCAGTGAAACATAGACCAGCAGATGGTTGTCGCCCATGTTCGCAACGCCATTCCTGATCTCCTTCAGGTCTTCCTCTGCATAACGGAAGCTGCTGCCCGACCAATAGGTCAGGTTGTTCTGCCCGGCCATATAGATGAGCACCGTGCGCTCAGCGGTCGGGCTCTCCTCTTCCTTATCCTTGTGGCAGCTCACGAACGTCAACGTCATCACTGCCAATAATCCTATCAATAATTTCTTCATATCTTCAGATTTTGCTGCAAAATTACTAATTATTGTGGAATAATTACTATTTATTTAGAAAAAAATGTGTATATTTGCACCCGTTATAGCATTTTAAGGCGAGAGAGACTTTTATGTACCACCGGGACGGACATATGACTCCCGTTCCGCGCCGGCGGACCTCTCCCCCTCGGGGGGAAACCTTAAACGGGGCCGTTTTGTCCTCTCCCCCTCAGGGGGGAAATCCCGAAAAAAGCTTGATTACCCGACAACGAGCCCACGAAGGCGGAGGCTCAGGGACTATGTCGCAGACAGACCAGTCCCCATGATTCACCCCATCCGGCCCCCATGATTCACTGGCGCCCCGCATGTTAGCAGAGGTAAAAAAAATCTCCATTCCTTGCAATCTTTTCACACTTTTCTGCGTATATATAGATAAAGACCGAATTGATAATGACCGGAACCGAAGTCAGTCTGATAGAGGGCTTGCAGAGACAGGATCGCAGCGCCCAGCAACAGATGCTCGACAGCTATGGACGTGATGTCTTTGCACAGATAGCAAGACTCATACCAGCCATCGAGGATGCCGAGGAGGTGTATCAGGATGTCTTCGTCAAGGTATTCAGGAATATCGGGAAGTATGATGGGGAGAAATCGTCGCTGCGGACATGGGTGTCGCGAATAGCCTATAACGAGACGATCAGCTTTCTGAGAAAGAAGCCGGCGGCGGTGATCTCCTACGAGGATCAAGGCATTGATGCCTACGCCCTGACGGATGCCGAAGTGGAAGAGACCTTCGGACAGCCCAATGCCGAAACGGTACAGTTGATCAGGGCCGCCCTGAAGCATCTGCCGCCAGACGAGAGAGCCATCATCACGATGTTCTATTACGAGGAGATGAGTCTGAAGGAGATAGCCTACGTGACGGAATCGATACCCACGACCATCGCTTCGAAACTGAGCAGAACGAGAAGAAAACTTTGTAGAATCATCAAAATGATACAGTCATGAAAGAGGAGGATATGAACCATCTACGACAGCAGGACAGGAATCTGCGCGATGCCCTCCGGCAGGAAGAGGTAGAACTGCACCAGATGCCTGCCGACCTGAACGCCCGGGTGATGCAGCGGGTGGGGGACGAGCAGCCGAAGCACTCTTGCACAATGTGGCGATGGATAGCGGCAGCGGCCTGCCTGTTATTAATAATAGGTATAGGCTATGCGTTGCTGCCTAAGAAACAGCTGGATGAGCGTTTGGTTGCCCAGAAGACCATATGCCCAATATCAGTAGATATGCCGATGGCAGAGCCGGAACCGCAGGCAGAAGAGATGCAGGCAGAAAAGCCGCAGGCAGAAGAGCCGCAGCAGAAGGTGGCAGAAGCCGAAGTGCAGCCCTCCCAGAAGCCCGCGAAGCAGCAGCGCAGAGTGGTCGTTAAGCTCGTGGAGCTGATTCCCGAGTCAGAAGCGGAGCCCGCCAATCTGAAGCCGATGACTGTCCAGGTAGAAGAAACAGACCCCCTCGTGGCGATGGCTGCCCAGGTAGATGACATCCGGCAGCGTGGACAGCGCCTGCAAGAGGAAATCAGACAACAGATGAAGAATTAAAATCAGAACATTATGAACAGACGCTATATACTTTTATGCCTGCTTGCGCTGACAATGACGGCCTTTGGTCAAAGGCTACGGGTAGGCGAGCAAAGCTCGGGAATGAGGCTTAATCCGCACCTATGCCAGTTGGATGAGTATTTCAAGAAACAGGACCGCTATCAGGTCTGGCACTCGCAGAGCAACTATTCTACCATTAGTCACACCTGGAGGATTGACTTTAATGAACAACTGACGCCCAGTGACATCGACACCATACGCAATGCTTTTGCCAGCGCGAGAAAAGATGCTTCTGAGAGTTATATGTACGAATACCACAATGACGGGACTGATTCCATCAAATACTCTTTGCGCAAAAGATATGATTGGAATAAGGGTCTGGGGTTTGAGAAAGCCCTGTTTGAAAACAACGCCTTGAAAGCTGAATACTTTTACTACCATGAATATGATGAGCCCAAAGACGTTGCAAAAAATGACATGAAGCAACTAGATGCCGCAGCCGTCAAAGCAGTGATAGAACCTGCGCTGGAGGCGGTCAGGCAATACAAGGGTGGAAAGATCCATCCCATCTGTTGGCAGCACGATGAGGGATATGAAGACAATTTCGGCCCTGATGGCGGAATTGAATCGATTGCTTTCTATGATATACACAATCATGCCGGCAAGACCACAGGCAACCATTACTTCCTGCCTGCCCAGTATGAGAAAGAGGGTGAGGCACTGTGTCGGCAGATCGACTCGCTGACGCTCGACTACGTGAACCGCCATCCCGAACAGCACTATCACTACTTCTATTACTCCACGAACAGCGATTTCCGGATACGTAACATTCTCGGTTCATATGGAAACTATAGTGAGAACCAGTATTCCCTCGGCTACTACCGCGATGAAGAAGGTCTCCACTTTTTCTCGACTGTCACGGATGGCGAACTCTGGATGCCCAAAGAGTGGACAAAGATAAAGCGCTGGGTGAACGGGAAAAAGACTTATAGGAAGAATTGAAGATTGAACATTGAAGATTGAAGATTGAACATTGAAGATTGAACATTGAAATCCCATACATCATGAACAGACTATATACATTATTATATATTGCGGCGCTGACAACGACGGCACTGGCGCAAAACTGGGCCGAGGCAACGAACCAGCGCCTCAGCCAGCTCGAAGAAAACCTGCAGAAGCAGGGCTATACGATCTATGCCAGTCAGTCGAACACCGATGGCCTCAGCATCACACACAGTTGGAACATTACGATGCGCGTACATGGTCTGCCTAACACCTTAAAGCCCATGCCGGACAGCATCATAGTCCAGCGACAGGAGCGACTGGCGAAAGCCCTCGACACCATCCGCGTGGTGTTTACCGATCTGAGCAAGGAGGCGACGGAGAGCCAGATGTATGAAAACCACAAGGAAGGCACCGATACCATCGATTACGTCCTGAATTTTGTGAGTCCCCAAGCCAAATACCAGCCGCCTTCCCATCCCGTTTCCCATATATTACGCTATGGTGAATGCGTTTCCGCGAATTTATTCTATCGGAAGAATGAAGACGGCTGGGATGACTGTAGGTACAATCATCTGTACAAAGAGCATCTTGGCGTGGCGAATCAGGATATGAAACCTTTCGACATCGCCGCCTTCGAAGCGCATATTCAGCCTGCCCTTGCACCTGTGATGACGCTGAAAGGCGCATACAGTTGTCCTATCTATTGGCGCCACGACGCAGGGTTCAAGGACGATTCCGATGGCGGAATTCAAGTGAAATACTTCGCAGAAAGCAAGAGTGGGGCAGGTCTGGCCACCGGCACACGCTACTTCATCCCAGCCCGGTATAAGGACGAGGCCAACAGGATGTTCCAGCAACTCCAATCGCTGACCCACGACTATGTCGATCAGCATCGCGACCAGTACTATCGTTATACCTCCAGATCTGAAATCCCATACCCCGATGACGAATCCCAATGGCTCGTCTATAACACCTTCAACGGTATCATGCTTCTGGGCGGAGTTTTAGGCAACGGATTCAAAAATTACACCCTCGTTTACGAACGCCGCGACGACGGCCTTCATATCCTTTCCTTCTCATCTGAGGGCTCAGCCTGGCAGCCCAAGGAATGGTATAAGATCAAGAGTTATATCAACGGCAAGCTGGTGTATCATAAAGGTGCGGAGCAGGAGGGAAAGCGTCAGGCACTGGCCGATGCCATCGCCGCCAGGAAGTGGCGCATTGATATCCGTTCGATGAGCACCATGCGCTACGGGTCGAGAACGGTGACGCCCGACTTCTATCTGGAACTGCGAGGCGGCACGCTGCACAGCTATCTGCCCTATATGGGTCAGGCCCGTGTATCGCCTACGCTCTCACCTTCGATTGGCCTGAACTTCGAGAAGCCTGTTCTTAAATATAAGGAGAGCATGCCCAAGTCGAAGAAATACACGCAGATAGATATCGACGTCAAGACACAGGAGGACTCTTACCACTATGTGATTGAAATCTACGACTCTGGCGAGGCGACGATCCGTGTGCAGTCGCTGAATCGTGACCCCATCAGTTTCGATGGCACAATGACATCATCCCAATAAACCCAACAACCTTATGAAAAAAAGTTTTACCATCATCGCGCTGGCCCTCATCGCTAGCCTGGCGAGTGCCCAGAAAGGCATCACCTTTGAAGTTGACAAGGGCTTGCCCGCTCCCAAAGAAACCATCCCTGCGTACGACGAGCAGTGGATTGCCACACAGATTATCAACGTCTCAGGGGTGCCTCGGGAACAACACCATGTGTTGAAGACCAGTTTCGAGGGGCAACGCCTGTGTCATCTGGGCGATGACAATTTCTTCAAGTGCATGGTGCAGGCCTATGCCGACCATCACCCCCTGGTGTTGTCGCCCGATATGGTGTGGCTCATCATCAGCCAGGGATTCTCCCGCTATGTGAATGCCCATACGGAGGAGATGCGCGATCTGTTGGTATTTCATGAGGGAAAGATGGAACTTGTTGTCAATTCCAATAATAATATTCTCCTGCCCACTGGCGACTGGGAACGCCTGTTGAACGACTTCTCCGTCTGCATCGCCAGGAATACCAAGGGTGAGTTGGCCGACCTGATGACGGCCGACTTCACCACCACAGGCATCACCGAACGTATCGCCTCACAGGTCTCGCTGATGGATGTCGTCAAGAAGTATTTTATCTATTCCAACATATCAGCTGCCTGCGGTATTCCCTCCATCACCCTCAAGGGCTCACCCGACGACTGGCAGAAAGTGCTCGACAAGGCCCGCTGTCTGAAGAAATACCATCTGGAGAAATGGGTTTCCGATCTTGAGCCCATCCTGAAGGAGTTTGTAGAAGCCTCTAAGGGCAAGCCCAACAGGCGGTTCTGGCAGAGCATCGTCAAGAAGATACGTATTGACGAAATAAGGGACGAAAAAAGGGGATGTCTTCCCCCGAAGAACAGCACTCGTCTGGATGGCTGGTTCCTGAAGTTCTTCCCCAATGCGGCGGGTGAAACCGACGACAGCGTGATATGGAACGCCAAGATGCCGCAGGAGATGGTGCGTGTGGGTTTCCGGCATATACTCACTGACCCCGATACCGGTGAGCCGCTCGACACCATCCCCATGCAGTTGTGGGCAGGCTTCGTGGGTGTGGAGGAAGATGCCAAGACGCACGCCCTCACGCCCAAGATAGGCTGGCTGGCCCGCATTGCCGATGAGGAATCCGATGAAGTCGCTCGTCTGAAGGAGCAAAACAAGTATATGCAGCTCTATTTCGACATAGGTAAAGACCAGGAAGTGCCCCATGCACTCTCTAAGATGGATAGCATCCGTTCGCTGCGTCTCGACTTCTGGAAGAATCCCGTCGTTATCCCCGAATGGCTGGACAAGATCCCCATAGACAAACTCAGCATTATGGGGCAACTCACCGACGAAGAAGAGGCCCGGTTGCGCCAGCGGTTCCCTCAGGTCGAGATCAAACAATATGAGGACATTGTCAAAGGTTTCAAGTCAGTGCCAGCAGAAGAAGGATCGAAGAAAACGAAACCCGTGAAGGCTGGTGACACGATCAGCGGCACAGTGAGTGACGAAACCGGTTCGCTGATGGGTGCCACCGTCTGCGAGATTAATGCCAATGGACATATCGTCGAGTCAGGTATCACCGATATGAATGGTGCCTTTAAAATGAAGGTGATAAATCCCGAAGACCGCATCCGTTTCAGTTATGTGGGTATGAAGACTGTCACCGTGCCCATCGACAAGAAGGAATACAAGATCAAGATGGAGCCGGTACGAAGCCTATATGACTATAAATTGTTAAGGAGGCGAACCGGGTCTAGCAGCCTGCCTATTCCGAAACGAGAGGTGACTGAACTTATCGATATGTCGGAATTCGAGGGTCTCGCCATAGAGTATGAGGGAAGTGGTGTGTCGAATGAGAACAATCCGCGTGGCTACATCCCTCTGACTGACGAGGAGCAGGCTCTGGTGACGCCTGTCAATGACCTGGGTTTCAATATGTTCCGCAAAGTCGGCACCAAAAAGAGTGTCCTTCTGTCGCCTATGGGTATGACCTACGCCATCGGACTGATCAGCAACGGGGCTGACGGCGAGACAAAGAAACAGATCTACAAGGTGCTGGGCTGTGATGATACAAAAGCAGCCAACATCAATGAGTTCTGTCGCAAGATACTCACGGAGACACCGAAACTCGACAGACTGACTCAAATGGAAATCAACAACGATTTCTTCTCACACAATGGCTTTACGCCCAAGCCTGCCTTCGAGAAGATTGCTGAGGAGTATTATCACACGGAGCTCAGCAGTCTGGACTTCGGCAACTGGAAATCGGTGGACGAGATCAATCAGAAGATCAGCCAGCGTACGAACGGGATGTTACCGAAAGTACTCGACAAGTCGAAGTTAGACCCCATGATGGGCTTCGCCCTGACGAACACCATTTATTTCAAAGGCATCTGGACGGATAAGTTCCCCAAGGCACTTACACGTGATGAGGTGTTCAAATGTGAGGACGGCAGGGAGAAAACGTTGCCGATGATGAATCAGACACACAAGTTCTACTATTCCGAGAACGAACTCTGTCAGGCACTCTGCCTGCCTTATAGCAATGAAGCCTTTCAGATGATCATCCTGTTGCCGAAGGAAGGCAAGACCGTCAGTGACGTGGCTCAGTCGCTGATGGCTGACAACTGGCAGAGAAGCTGTGCTCAGATGAGAAAAGTCCTGGTGGATGTGAAGCTGCCCCGCTTTGAGTCGTCATCCGATGTGGTGCTCACTGATGTCATGAAGGCACTCGGCATGCCCAACGCCTTCAGCAAGGCAAAGGCTGATTTCTCCAATCTCTTCGACCTGAAAACCAACATTGGCATGATTGAGCAGATTGGCCGCATCAAAGTTGACGAAACAGGCACCGAGGCATCGGTCGCCACCCTCTTGCAAGGGCGTATTGCGGGACTGGATCTGACACCGCCAGAAAAGGTCAGCTTCTATGCCACACATCCATTCCTCTACGTCATCAGGGAGGTGTCGACGGGTGCCATTTTCTTTATTGGACAGTACATGGATTAATAAATTGCAATCAAAGTAATTAAAAACATTTGCAAAGGTACTCGATTTTATTCTAAAATTCGTACCTTTGCAAAAATTATTGTATTTATGAAAAGACTTGTATTATTTTGTATGCTTTTCCTGCCTCTGACGGTATGGGCACAAAAGCAGTATTTCCTGCCAACGGCTTCTCCCTCAGATGACGAGAAGGACCGACCGATGATTGAGGTCTATCTGCCCCAACAGCCTAATGGCTGTGCCGTTGTGCTCTGTCCTGGCGGCGCCATGCGGTGGCTGTCGTGGGAGAGTGATGTGGTGAAGATGGCCTCGTTCCTGAACGAGCACGGTATTGCCGCCATCGGTTTGCGCTACCACCTCAATAAAGGACAGATGCCGCAGGGCATGAAAATGCCACCGATGGTAGACGTGACGCATCCTGAAGTATTCCCGCAGGCCGATGCCAATCCGATGCATAATTCCAGCGGTGATTCCATCATCCGTCTCGCTGCTCAGGATGCCAAGGCCGCCATCCGTATGGTGAGGGAACATGCCGATGAGTGGCATATCAGCAAGAACAAGATCGGTTACCTCGGTTTCTCTGCTGGGGGCGGTGTGGTCATCGCTGCCACGATGTCAGCCGACAGTATGGAGCGTCCTGATTTCCTCTGCACCAACTTCGGCCCCTCGCTGATGCCCGTCACTGTGCAACAGGATGCACCACCTCTGCTCATTATGACCCGTGCCGACCATCCCAATGTGGCAGCTGGTCTCGTAGCCCTGTTCATGGAATGGAAGAAGGCCGGAGCCAATGCCGAACTGCACATGTATGGCGACGGTAAAGGTCCCTACGAACTGATGCCGCAGTCGGGCGAGACCACCACTGAGACGTGGAGCACCCAGATGATTCATTGGCTGAAGGCCAAGGGCTTTATCAATAAGAAATAAACTAGAGACTATTAACGATGAAACACTATCTTAAGACATTGGAGGAAACCGTCCGCCAACAATGGGATCAGAAAGCACTCTGTGACTACGAGGGTGACTCCTTTACGTATGCAGATGTGGCAAAAAGTATTGAACAGTTTCGGATTTTCCTGACCGATGCAGGTATTACAAAGCGCAGCAAGATCGCCATTTGTGCGCGGAACTGCGCCCGATGGGCCATGACCTTCTGGGATATCAATGTCAACGAATGCGTGGCGGTGCCCCTTTTGGCCGATTTCCACCCCAACAGCATCTCCACCTTCACGCACCACTCCGACAGCGTACTGCTTTTCACAGACAAAGAGATATGGGAAAAACTCAATCCCGGGCAGATGCCTAACCTCCGAGCAGCCATCAACGTAAAGGACTGCTCGATGCTCTGGCATCGTGATGAGCAAGTGGCTGAGGCCTGGGAGAACCGTGAGAAGGCTTTCGCACAGAAATATCCCACAGGTTTACCGAAGGAACAGGTTTCCTATCCTTCGGACAATATGGACAAGCTAGCCATCATCAACTACACCTCTGGAACGACTGGCAACCCCAAAGGCGTCATGCTCACCTACGGAGCCATTTCAGATACCGATGCATTTGCCAACAGCCATTTCCCCAATCAGCCCGGTGAGACCATCGTCTCGATGCTCCCTATGGCCCACATGTACGGATTGGCCATCGAGTTCATCCATCCTAACGTCGACGGTGTGACGGTCTGGTTCCTTGGCAAGACACCCTCGCCATCGACGCTGCTGAAAGCCATGCAGGAGGTGAAGCCTTATATGGTGGTCACGGTGCCGCTTGTGATGGAAAAGGTGTACGCCAATTCCATCAAGCCCGCCCTCGACAAGATGAAATGGCTGACGGCCATACCCCAAGCCCGGAAAGCTATTTATAAGATAGTACGCAAGAAGGTGCTGGCTGCTTTTGGCGGTCAGGTGCGTGGCTTCATCATGGGTGGTGCAGCCCTGAAGCCTGAGGTGGAGGATTGTTTCACTAAGATACACCTGCCATATACGGTGGGCTATGGGATGACGGAGGCCTGTCCGCTGCTGGGATGGGAATGGTGTGCGGATTTCGTGCCAGGTTCCTGTGGCAAGCCCGTTCACGACCTTCGCATCAATTCTGATGATCCGAGGAATGTTCCAGGTGAAATACAGGTGCGGGGTGCCAACATCACCATGGGCTATTATAAGAATCCTGAAGCCAATGCTGCCGCGTTTACCGACGACGGATGGTTCCGCACAGGCGACTTAGGTTTGTTGGACAAAGACAACAACATCTTCATCCGAGGCCGCATCAAGTCGATGATTCTCAACTCTTCTGGCCAGAATATCTATCCTGAGGAACTGGAGGCTGTGCTGTCTGGCTGCCCATACGTGAATGAGTCGCTAGTGGTGGAGCGAAAGGGTAGGATAGTAGCTTTGGTTTATCCTGAGATACCCGATGACTTGGATATGAATAAAAGGTCGGAGATTCCGGAACTTATCCGCACTACCGCCAACAAGTCACTTCCTGGCTACAGTAAGATCAACGAAGTGGAATTTGTTGACGAGCCTTTTGAAAAGACGCCGAAAATGAGTATCAAGCGCTATTTGTATCGGTAGTATACGCTATTCATAGAACAATAAAAGAGAGCCCCTAAAGGCTCTCTTCAAATGTTTGTGCGGAGAGTGAGGGATTCAAACCCCCGATACCCGAAAGGGGTATACCGGATTTCGAGTCCAGCGCGATCGATCACTCTGCCAACTCTCCAAGTTGCGCTTTTGCGGATGCAAAGGTAAGGAGAAAAATCGAAACTGCCAAATTTATTCAAAAGAAAGTTTCGATAATCTGCTTTTTAATTGCTCGGCCTCAGATTTTCGGATGCTTAATTTAATCTCGCAGGTATTATCGTAGGTCTGTGAGAGGATGCGGGGCTGCATCTCCTTGACGATGCGCATCACATCGTTCATCATGGGATAGGCGAACGAGTAGGTGATGACTTCCTCAATCTGACGCGTTTCAATCTCAGAATGGGCGATAGCGTCAGCAGCAGCTTCGCGATAGGCTACGATAAGACCGCTGGTACCGAGGTTCACTCCACCATAGTAGCGAACCACAACGATGAGGATATCAGTGAGTTCGTTACTGTTGATCTGTCCGAGGATGGGTTTTCCTGCGGTGCTGGAGGGCTCGCCATCGTCATTGGCACGGAAGTCTGTGCGCTCAGGGCCAAGCATATAGGCGTAGCAGACGTGACGGGCATCGTAGTATTTCTTGCGATAGCCAGCTATAAGGTCCTTAATCTCGTCGACGGTAGACACATGATGAGCGAAGGCGAGGAACTTGCTACGCTTGTCGGTGTAGTAGCCCTCGCCTCCTCTCTTGAGTGTCTTGTATTCGTCGGTCATAACGATGAGATTTCCCCCGCGCTGCGGGGGGAAATCCTTAATTGTTGTATTCCTGCCAGCTCTTGATCTTCACGTCATCAAGGTCCATAGCGGTGAAGGCCTCGATGAAGGCCTTGGCCAGACGGACGTTGGTCATCAGAGGAATATTGTGATCGATGGCACCACGACGGATCTTGTATCCGTTGGTGAGCTCACGGGAGGTGTGGTTCTTAGGCACATTGATCACGAGACCTACCTTGTGCTGGGAGATGAGATCCATCACGTTGTCGCCCTCCTCATCAGGCCAAGCCACGCTGATGGCCTTCACGCCATTGTCGTTGAAGAACTTGGCTGTTCCACCAGTGGCGTAGATTGTATAACCCTTCTTGGCTAACTGCTGGGCAGGCTCGAGCAGAGAAACCTTACCCTTGGCACCACCAGACGAGATGAGCACGGCATCCTTCGGAATAGAGTAGCCTGTAGCGATCAGTGAGTTGAGCATGGCCTCGTTGAGGTCGTCGCCCAAGCAGCCAACCTCACCCGTAGAACTCATGTCGACACCAAGCACAGGGTCGGCATTCTGCAGACGGGCGAATGAGAACTGTGAGGCCTTCACACCGATGCGGTCGATGTCGAACTCACTCTTCTCAGGCTTCTGATAAGGAGCATCGAGCATGATCTTCGTAGCTGTCTCGATGAAGTTACGCTTCAGGATCTTCGATACGAAGGGGAATGAACGCGATGCACGGAGGTTACACTCGATGACCTTCACCTCGCGGTTCTTGGCAAGGAACTGGATATTGAACGGACCGCTGATGTTCAGCTCGGCAGCGATCTTATGGGCGATCTTCTTGATCTGGCGGATGGTAGAGAAGTAGATGTGCTGTGCGGGGAACACCATTGTGGCATCACCAGAGTGCACACCGGCATATTCCACGTGCTCGGAAATGGCATACTCGATCACCTCACCCTTGTCGGCAACGGCGTCGAACTCAATCTCCTTGGTCTCGGTCATGAACTTAGATACCACCACGGGGAACTCCTTCGACACTTCGGTAGCCATATTCAAGAAGCGGTGCAGCTCCTCTTCATCGTAACATACGTTCATCGCAGCACCGGAGAGTACATACGAAGGACGCACAAGTACGGGATAGCCTACCTGCTCAACGAATTCCTTGACATCCTCGAAGCTCGTCAATGCACGCCATGCTGGCTGGTCGATGCCCAGCTTATCGAGCATAGCCGAGAACTTGTCGCGGTTCTCTGCACGGTCGATATTCACAGGCGATGTTCCCAATACGGGCACACCCTGACGGTAGAGCTTCATAGCGAGGTTGTTAGGAATCTGACCACCTACAGAGACGATCACACCCTTAGGTTGTTCGAGATCGATGACATCGAGAACGCGCTCCAGTGAGAGCTCATCGAAGTAAAGACGGTCGCACATATCGTAGTCGGTAGATACGGTCTCGGGGTTGTAGTTGATCATGATCGACTTGTAACCCAGCTTGCGGGCTGTGTTGATGGCATTCACAGAACACCAGTCGAACTCAACTGAAGAACCAATGCGGTATGCGCCTGATCCTAAGACTACTACAGACTTCTCGTTATTGTAATAGTTGATGTCGTGGGCAGGCTTGTACTGTTCACCCTGAGGATTACCGAAAGCAGGTGTGTGGGTGTATGTGAAATAGAGGTAGTTCGTGAGCTCAGGATGTTCGGAGGCCACTGTGGGGATGCGCTTCACGCTAGGCATGATGCCCTTCTCCTTACGATACTTACGAACGGCCAGATTCTCTTTCTCCATGTTACCACCTTCGGGCTTCAGTACAAAGCGGGCGATCTGGAAGTCGCTGAATCCGCAGCGCTTCACCTCCAACAGCAGTTCATCAGGCAACTCCTCGAGAGCGTTATATTTCTGTAACTCGTGCTTCAGGTCGACGATATGCTTTAAGCGCTCCAAGAACCAGATATCAATCTTTGTGAGTTCCTCGATGCGCTCGACTGAATAGCCCTCCTCAAGAGCCTGGGCAATAGCGAAGATACGCAGATCGGTAGGATTAGCCAGTTCCTCATCAAGGTTGTCGAACTTCGTGTGGTCATTACCCACGAAACCGTGCATACCCTGACCAATCATACGGAGACCCTTCTGCATCATCTCTTCGAACGAGCGGCCGATACTCATGATCTCACCCACTGACTTCATCGAAGAACCGATCTGACGGCTTACACCAGCAAATTTCGTCAAGTCCCAACGGGGAATCTTGCAGATCATATAGTCGAGGCTCGGAGCCACATACGCTGAAGAGGTGGTTCCCATCTCACCAATCTGGTCAAGGGTATAGCCTAGGGCAATCTTTGCTGCGACGAAAGCGAGGGGATAACCTGTGGCCTTAGAGGCAAGGGCTGAAGAACGCGAGAGACGGGCGTTGATCTCGATGATACGGTAGTCGTTGGTCTCTGCGTTGAAAGCGAACTGAATATTGCACTCGCCCACAATGCCGAGATGCTTCACACACTTGATGGTGAGTTCCTGCAGCATCTTCACCTGATCCTCGCGGAGTGAACAGGTAGGTGCTACGACGATCGACTCACCCGTATGGATGCCGAGGGGATCGAAGTTCTCCATCGAGGCTACAGTGAAGCAACGGTCGTTGGCATCGCGGATGCACTCAAACTCAATCTCCTTCCAGCCTTTGAGGCTCTCTTCGACGAGAATCTGGGGAGCAAAGGTGAAGGCTGACTCTGCCAATTCGATGAAGCGCTTCTCGTCAGGACAGATACCTGAACCAAGACCACCGAGGGCGTAGGCAGAACGGATCATGATGGGGAAGCCGATCTCGTGGGCTGCCTTCAGCGCATCCTCCATCGACTCGACGGCATGGGATACAGGCACCTTCAGGTCGACCTCGGCCAGCTTTTTAACAAAAAGGTCGCGGTCCTCAGTATTCATGATGGCCTCGACACTTGTTCCTAAGACTTCAACTCCGTATTCTTTCAGGGTACCATTCAGGTAAAGTTCTGTTCCGCAGTTCAACGCGGTCTGTCCTCCGAATGCCAAAAGGATGCCATCGGGCCGTTCCTTCTTGATGATTTCGGTGACGAAATGTGTATTTACTGGTTGGAAATACACCTTGTCTGCAATACCTTCACTTGTTTGGATGGTAGCGATGTTAGGGTTAACGAGTACACTCTTGATGCCTTCTTCTCGAAGTGCCTTTAATGCTTGTGAACCTGAGTAGTCAAACTCTCCTGCTTGTCCGATTTTCAAGGCACCCGATCCGAGTACCAACACCTTTTTCAGTTCTTTTTTCATTTTTGGGTTGATTTTGATATCCTTGTTCTTAAATCGCGTGCAAAGGTACATAGAAATTCTGATTTATCAATCATTTCTTCAAGGAAAATTTTGCTATTTAAAGTATTTTGAATAATTACTGAATATTTACTGAATCCTAATCGCTGTCGGTGGCTCTTAGGATGATGCTCGTAGCACCGATGGTGAAGAGTGTGCCGTCATCGATGATGCGCCGTTCCTTGGGAGAGAGTTCTACATTGTCGACAAAGGTGCCCGTATTGCTGTTGTTGTCCTTGAGGGTGTAACGTAATCCGCCTTTCTTGTCTCTCGAGACGGTGATGGTGCAGTGATTGAGATCAACGCTGGGGTCTACGGTCTCAAAGGTGCAATTGGCAGGATTGCCCTTCTGGTAACGCCCGATCACATTGTCGCCCATCTTCAAGGGTATCACTTGTTTATAATGGAATACATTTTCTATGATGACTACCGATCCGCAACCTTCTTCATTAGCCTGTTCATCGGGGTTCTCGTCTTTCTGACGGTTCTTCAGTTTGCTCACGCCCATGCGGATGCCAAACTCCTTGCCACAATCGGGACACTTGAAGACCAGCGATTGTCCGGCTTCATACTGGGTCTCGTCGAAAGTGATGTATTGGTCACACTTTGGGCACCGCACACGCTTCATACGCTCAGACCTTCTCTTTAAGTTTGAGCACCCAGGCCTCTTCGAAACCTTTGTTGTCACGAATACGGTTCAGACGGTTATAGGCGGCGTTCTGGGTCTCAAAATGACCGCAGACCACACGTGTCACATTGTTGCGGATGAAAATCTCTGCCTCTGTGAAGCCACGCTTATGCAACTCGTCGACGAATGCTTGTGCATTCTTCATCGTTACATAGCTGGCCAGAACGATGCAGTAACCTTTCTTCTCGGTTTCGGGTTGTGCAACAACGGAGTCTTTCTTAACTTCAGCCACAGTCTTGTTGACAACAGTGGTGTCAGGGGTGATCTTCAAAGTGGTATCGGGTTTCACGGCAGGCTTATGGGACTTCTGTACGAGCAAGGGATTGTTCAGTCCTCCTATGTTAATCTGCGTGGAATCGCTGTTGCTGACAGGTGTGGTCATCAGGAAGAAGGCCAGAACGGCTGCGGCGATGGCCACCGTATTACGGATCCAAGACATCTTGATGACCAGGGCGCGCTCTTCATCTTCCTCATCATCAGTTGTCATACTCACGTGTACAGGAGAAGCGACTGTTTCCTCAGCCTCTGTCTTCTCTACTTCCACGGGCACAGGTGTAGCGACGGTCTTCATTTCAAAGGTGCTGAGCCCGTAGAGTTCAGGTGTCAGAATACCGGCCTCACAGGGAGAGAAGATGTATTTTCCTTCCTCATTCAGCGAGAGTTCGCCTATGTCGTTCAGTTCATAACAGCCTGCGGCCTCAATGTGCTGCTTCAGCTCTTCTACCTCGCTCTCAATCCTGCGCAGGGCTTCGGGGTAGCTGATATCGTAGGCTTCGATATACGACTGCACGAGCAGTGAGTCGTTCATCGTCAGCTGCGGATTAAAGCCCAAGGTTCGCAATGGTGGGAGGAACATCTGGTCGTCTGCGTCATAGCGGGCCTCTACATGATGGGTCATAAATCCCCCAAGACCAGGCACTATCACGCAGTCATTGCTGAGCAAAAGTATCTCGATATGTCTGTCCAATTCAATCATGTGTGCAAAATTAATTCTTTTTTCTGAGAAAAACAAATAAAAAGTACCTTAAAATTGCGTATAAATGATTTTTTTGATGTAACTTTGCATCCAAATTCGAAAATATGGATTATATCAAGACTGAAATAGACGGTGTTTTTATCATTGAACCGCGTGTTTTTAGTGATGCCCGAGGCTATTTTATGGAAGCTTGGAAAGAGGAGGAGTTTAATGAGCACATTGGTCCTGTGAAGTTCATTCAGGACAATGAGTCTAAGTCATCCTATGGTGTCCTTCGTGGTCTGCATTACCAGAAAGGAGCCTATTCACAGTCCAAGCTCGTCAGGGTCATCAAGGGACGTGTGCTTGATGTGGCGGTGGATATCCGCAAGTCCAGTCCTACTTTCGGAAAGCATGTGATGGTGGAGCTGAGTGAAGACAATAAACGTCAGTTCTTCATCCCTCGCGGCTTTGCCCATGGATTCCTGGTATTGAGTGAGGAGGCCATCTTCACATATAAGGTGGATAATCCTTATGCCCCCTCACAGGAAGCCGGTATCTGCTGGAATGATCCCGCGCTCGCCATTGAGTGGCCTATCGACCCTGCTGTAGTCCAAACGAGTGAGAAAGATTTAAAGCAGCCCTTGCTGAAAGATGCAGAACTGTTTGATTAACAACTATTTATTATCATGAATATTGCAATTGTAGGAACGGGTTATGTAGGTCTTGTATCAGGTACATGCTTTGCTGATACAGGTGCCAATGTGACTTGTGTTGATGTAGACGCCAATAAGATCGAGCGTCTACAAGAGGGTATCATCCCCATTTATGAACCAGGTCTTGATGAGCTGGTGAAGAAGAATGTTGCCGCCGGACGTTTGAAATTCACGACCGATCTGGCCTCAGTGCTGAATGACGTGGAGATTGTCTTCTCCGCAGTGGGTACACCGCCCGATGAAGACGGTAGTGCAGATCTTAAATATGTACTGCAGGTGGCAAAGACTATCGGAGAGAATCTTAATAAGTATGTGGTGGTGGTCACCAAGTCTACGGTACCTGTTGGAACTGCTAAAAAGGTGCGCCAGACCATCGAGAACGAACTGGCCAGACGTGGTGTGGATATTGAGTTCGATGTGGCTTCCAATCCGGAGTTCCTTAAGGAGGGTAACGCCATCAAGGACTTTATGTCACCCGACCGTGTGGTGGTAGGTGTAGAGAGCGAGCATGCCAAGAAGGTGCTCACCAAGCTCTATAAGCCTTTCCTCATCAACAATTTCCGCGTGATCTTTATGGATATCCCTTCGGCTGAGATGACGAAATATGCTGCCAACTCTATGTTGGCAACGCGTATATCCTTTATGAACGACATTGCTAATTTATGCGAGCGCGTGGGCGCGGATGTAAATATGGTGCGCGCGGGAATAGGTTCTGATACCCGTATCGGACGTAAGTTCCTCTATGCCGGCTGTGGCTATGGTGGCTCATGCTTCCCCAAGGACGTAAAGGCTCTCATCAAGACGGCCGATCAGAATGGCTATTCTATGGAGGTGCTCAAGGCTGTTGAGCGGGTGAATGAGCGTCAGAAGAGCGTACTTTTCGAGAAACTCGTGAAGGCTTTTGGCAGCGAGGAATCTCTGAAGGGCAAGACCATCGCTATGTGGGGTCTCTCCTTCAAGCCCGAAACTGATGATATGCGTGAGTCGACGGCATTGGTGATGATCGACAAACTGCTTGCTGCAGGCTGTCAGATCCGTGTCTACGACCCAGTGGCGATGGAAGAGTGTAAGCGTCGTATCGGTGATGCTGTCGTCTACTGTCGCGATATGTACGATGCCGTGCTTGATGCCGATGCCCTGTTGCTACTCACGGAGTGGAAGGAATTCCGTCTGCCGGGTTGGGGTGTCATCAGGAAAGCGATGAAACAGCCGCTGGTCATCGACGGACGCAATATTTTCGATACTGAAGAGCTCGACGAAAACGGCTTTGAGTATCACTGTATAGGTAAATGAAACAACTATCGATTATAATTCTATTGTTCCTGGCGCTTTGCAGCTGTGGTAACCGTTCTGCCAATGTCACTGCGACAGAACAGGAGGAAGACCGTGAGCAGAAGGCGCTGTTGCAGGGTTTCTGGGTGGATGACGAATCGGAGGAGCTTGCCGTGCATGTTGAGGGCGATACCATCTTCTATTCCGACTCCACCAGTATGCCTGCCTATTTCCGCATTGTGGGTGATTCGCTTGTCCTGGCATCAGGTGCCACCTATCATGTTGATCGTCTTACGCAGAATCTGTTCTGGTTTCACAATCAGAATGGCGATCTCGTGAAGTACCGTCGTAGCGACAATCCTGAAGAGGATTCTGCCTGGGTACATGATACGCCGCATATCATGACCTATACCCATCAGGTGAAGACGGATTCCGTGGTGAGCTATGGCGGTGAGCGATACCATTGGTATATTGCCATCAACCCCACGAAATATAAGGTGGTGAAGCATTCCTATAGCGACGATGGTGTTGAAGTGGATAACGTTTATTACGACAACATCATGCATATCAGTGTCTATAAGGGTGCGCAGAAACTATATTCCAGTGATTTCCGTAAGAGCCAGTACAGCAAGTATGTGCCTGCCGACTTCCTGGAGCAGGCGGTGCTGGGCAATATGGAGTTCAGCAGTATCGATGCGCAAGGCCTGCATTTCAATGCTACACTCTGTATCCCTGATGGTGCCAGCTGTTACCTCGTAGAGACCTTGATCTCCTACAAGGGCGAGCTGAAGATGAAGACCATCGAATATTAGTCGCCTGTCCAGGCGTCCAGCAGCATTCTGGCAATCGAAAGTTTTTCCGGGATATCGGGCAGGTTGTCCTTCTTAAACCATCCTCCTTTGGCAATCTCACTTTGTTGGAGGTGAATCTCACCTGAGACATAGTCTGCATTGAAGCCAACCATCAGCCCGCAAGGGTAGGGCCAGGGTTGTGAACCGAAATAGCGGATATTGGTGATGGTGACGCCCGTCTCTTCAAGGGCCTCGCGGGCAACGGCCTCTTCAAGTGTTTCTCCAGTTTCTACGAATCCCGCCACCAGTCCGTAGTAATCGCGCTTGAAATTCTTGGCACGCACCAACAGCACTTCATCGCCACGATGAATCAATACGATGACGGCTGTGGCCAGTTGTGGCCAGATCTCCTTACCACACTCCGTACATTTCTTCGAGATATCCGTATCCATGCGCATCGGGGCACCACACACGCCGCAGTACTTCGTGTTTTGGTCCCAATACAACAGTTCCTGACACTTACCAGCCTTCAGATAGAGCGCCTTCGTCAGTTTGAAGTAGCTCTGTCTCAGGGGACACATCTCATATCGCGGATGATTCACCACTGGGGCATCGATGCGATAGGTCTTCACCACAGTACCATCGGCCATGGGTGTGATGTTCATCACGTTCGTCCAGGGCTTGACTTCCGTTGGGGCTTCCTCCTGAAGGGGGATGGTATAACTGCCATCAGCGCATTTCTCCAACAGCAGATCTTCCTTGCAAAAAACGAAATAGTAGATTTTCATTATTTCCCGAACAATATCTTACGGTCACGCTCCAGCGCGGGCTTTGCCCATTCCTCAGGAACGAACTTCCAGTTGTGATTCGGCTGCGGATCCACAGTGCCCATCTTACGGATTTCCTCTGTCAGATAGTGACGCTGATCCAATTCCGTATTCCAGACAACACGTTTCTCCAGCTCATCCTTAGGGATGCCGGCACCGAGTGTCAGCAATTCACCACCGCCATTGGCACGGTAGCTGTTCATCACCACCTTGTACTCTTTCTTCTCATCGAAGGGTTCGCCGTTCGACATTCTCAGGATCTTCACCTTCTGGCCGTCGGGCTTGGTCACGTCTACCTCGTAGTCGATACCACATGCGGAGTCGAAGTTGAAGGTATAGTACTGGAATCCTGTCCGTTGCTGGTCGCCAGTGGTCTGGTCGTTCAGTCTGAGAATGTGATCCTCAGGCTTCGTCATCGTGTTGGTCCACATGTCATAGCTGTACTCCAGATGCTTGCGCACCTCCTCGCCCGTCAGCCGCAGCACGAACATCAGGTTCTCAAATCTGTAGAGTTTGAACATATCGCCCTGCGTCACATCACCCGCCTGAATCACACTGTTGAAGGCGAGAGGGGCATTGAAGGATATCTCTGCACCTGAAATCTTCATCTGCAGGTTGTGGATCAGGTCGGTAAAGGCGGAGTTGCCGAAGAATCCGTCACGCGAATAGACGGGATTCTCGAATCGGCCTATCTTCTTACTTACATACTCCTTCACGGCATCGATCTTCGGCTGGAAATGACTGAGCATCTGCTCGTCGATGGCTTCCTTGGTCACATCGATGATCTCGCCTTTGATATCCTTCTTCACCAGATGTCCGTTCTTGTACGAGAGTTCGATCTCTGCCTCCGCCACATTCTTCACATAACAGCTGGGATCGATGCAGAGCACCTTCTTGCCTTTATTGTTGGTAATCCAATCGTTATGTACCTGATGGTCGTGACCGAAGAAGATGATGTCGAAGCCAGGCACTTCTTTGGCGACGGCCTCGGTAGCGTCTTCCTCATATTCATCGGTCTTGATACCACCCTTCAGACCTGAATGGAACAGACCGAAGATCAGGTCGGGTTTCTCAACATCCTGGATATACTTCACCCATTTCCTTGCACAGCTGGTCATCTCTTCAAACTCGAGACCTTTCCAGATCGACTTGTTCAGCCAGTTGGGAATGGCGGGTGTCAGCATGCCGATGATACAGATCTTCACACCGTCGACGTAATGCACGGAGTAGGGCTGGAGGCCGGTATAGATACTCTTGGGATCGGCCTTGCCGTTCTTGAACTCCTCCTTGACGATGTTCGCACCCAGCAACGGACAGCGCACCTCGCGGATCCATTTGTCGTAGACTTTGTGTCCAGGTTCAATGTCGTGATTGCCAACGGTTTCTGCGTCGTATTTCATGTAGTTGATCACCGATGCAGCCAGATTCTCATCCTCGGGCATCACATAGTTCGTCCAGTACACACAGGGTTGGCCCTGCAGGATATCGCCATTGTCGATCAGCAGCAGGTGGTCACCATATTGCTGACGCTGTTTGTTGATATAGGTATTTGCACGGGTGAGGGTTCCGTCAATGGGCTTGTTGTTCATAAAGTCCCATGGGAAGAAATGTCCGTGCACATCGCTTGTCTCAATCACTTTCAGCTTCACGGTCTTCTTGGCAGGCTGTGCGGTAGTTGATAATATCATCGCCATCAGGGCGGTCGTTAGTAATGTTATTCTTTTCATCGTCGGTTGAATTTTGTGCAAAGGTACATAATTTTCCCGATTTCCGCAAATTTTGGTATACTTTTTGCTGTTATTTGTGTAAAGAATCATTATAAATAAGGAGGAAAGATTATGGCATTCGTAGATTATTACAAGATTTTAGGCGTCGACAAGACGATACCGCAGAAGGATGTGAAGAAGGCATATCTGAAACGCGCCAAGCAGTTTCATCCCGACCTTCACCCCGATGATCCTAAGGCGCAGGCGAAGTTCCAGGCGCTTCAGGAGGCATATGAGGTGATTGGCGATCCTGAGAAGCGGAAGAAATACGATCAGTATGGTGAACAGTGGAAACAGGCTGAGCAGTTCCAGGGCTTTGGTGGAGGAGCAGGTGCTGGAGGGGGCAATCCCTTTGGCGGCTTCGACTTCTCGGGCTTCGGTTCTGCTGGTGGCGCTGGTGGCTTCAGTGATTTCTTCGAGAGTCTCTTCGGGCGTAAGGGTCAGCAAGGTGGGGGCTTCGGTGGCTTCCAGGGTTTCGGCGGCACATCTGCGCGTACACATTCCGGCGAGATGAATGCCAATGTGACCATTGATCTCTATACTGCCTTGCTGGGTGGTGAGGTGATCCTGTCACTCTCCAACGGTCAGAAGGTCAAGATGAAGGTAAAGCCTGAGACGCAGCCGGGCACAAAAGTCCGTCTCCGCGGCAAGGGTTATGACCGCGGAGACGGTACCTTCGGCGATCTGGTCATTACCTATCAGGTCAAACTGCCTACCAATCTTACTGAGCAGCAGAAGCAGCTTCTTCGCCAGATGCGTCTCTAAATTTATATTATTGTTTTTGTGGTTTTGGCTGACGGGGAGACTTGCCGTCGTGCTTGCCGGCATTGGGATGACCACCTTTGGGACGTGGACCAGCATTCCATTTGCCGCGCTGATTGGCTGGACCGCGCTTGGCAAGACGGTTCATCGACTGTTTCTCCAGGTCATAGACGCGCTGGATCTGTTTGGCACTCAGGAACTTGCTGTATTTGTTGTAATAGTCCTGACGGAGTGTGAGCACTTTCTGACTGTGGTCAAACTGGTCCTTGATGGCCTTTTCGGCTTCGGCATCAGTCATCTCAGCCCTGTTCTTGTGCTTTCCCTTTCCTTGGGGACGGAGGGCCCACAGTTCTTTCTGATAGGCGCAGAAGGTCTCGATGAACTTCTGGCTGGTGGCATCGTCGAGTGCCAGTTGACGGGAGATGTGCTTGGCCTGCATCTCTGCCATCTGCTCGCGGCTCATGCGCTGTTTCTTACTGGGTTGCTGGCCGTTGTTCTCTTGTGCCGAGACGGCGGTGCTGAAGGCAACCATCATGATGGTCGTCAGCAGGATTCTAAATACTTTCTTCATTGCTCAAGTCGTTTAAGTTATTTAATTCGTTGTCTAGAATAAGTTCTTCCTGATATACCTCGAGCAGGTAGTCCTGGTCTTCGGTGCTGAGATTGTTGAACGCCAGTTCCACGCTGTCGAAGTCGTCGAGGGCGGTGTCCTGACCTTGTGGCAGCACCTTCTTGACGACGAGGAACAGGGCGATGCATGCGGCGATGGCAATAGCCGCACGGAGGGCCATGCGAATGACCTTGGCCTTCTTGGTACTTCCGGCCTTATCGGACTCTCCGGCTGAGACAGCATCCTCTTTCCACTTTTCCATCACGCTGTCTTCCAGTTTCTCGAAGAAGCCGTCGGGCACGGTGTAGGGCATCTGCTTGCCGATTCTGCTGAAATCATAGTTCTGTTCCATAAGCTATATGTCGTTTGAGTTCATATATTTGATAATTTTCTCCTTGGCGATGTGGTAGTTCACCTTGGCGGTGGCCTCTGTGGAGCCTGTGACGGCTGCTATCTCGCGATACGACATGTCGTCGTAGTAGCGGAGGTTGAAAGCCAGTTGCTGTTTGGCGGGCAGGGCGGTGATGGCTTCCTGCAGTCTGATGGCCTCTGCGTTGCCGTATTCGAAATAGTCATCGGCCTTCATTGTGAGAGCGATAAGCGGCGTTTCATCGAGCGACAGTGTTGCCTTGCCCTGGTTCCGACCCAGCAGGCGCAGGGCCTCGTTGGTGGCGATGCGGAAGATCCAGGCCTTCAGCGTTCCTTCGCCGCTGTATTGACTGAAGGATCGGAAGATGCGGAGAAACGTGTCCTGCGTCGCGTCTTGTGCATCATCATGGCTGACCACCAGTCGGCGGATGTGCCAATAGACGGGCTCCTTGTATTCTGCCATCAGCAGCCGGAAGCCTTTTTCTGCGTTCTCCCTGATCAGTGGGATGATTTGATTTTCTTCAGTCATCTATTATTATGACCTTCCGAACAGCGGAAAGTAAAAAAGAAGTGACCGAAAAACTTCATTTTCTTTCTTTGGCCCAGATGACATATTAAAACTTTCAGCGTGCTATTTTTGGTGTTTTAGATTTTTTACCTTACCTTTGCATCAGAATATGAAATCAAAGGTAATTATTGCATTTATAGCACTGATGATGGCAAATGCCAGCGCCAATGCACAGACATCTCTTAATGGGAGGGTGTATCACCATCCGAACATTATGGAGAAAGTGATGGAAAAGGAAGCAGACCTCGACAAGGAAATTGCCGAAGCCCGGGCAAAGGCTATTGCCAAAAAGGAAAAGGAGAAAGGCCGTAAGCTGACGCAAAAGGAGACGGCTGAGTTGGACAAAGCAATAGCTGAGGCCAAGAAACAGGCTGAAGCCGCGAAAAAAGCCCTGACGGTGGCGATAACCATCGAGTTTACTAGCGCTACAGACGTTGTCATGAAGCAAAATACTAAGGTTGACGACGATGCTTTGAAAAACATGGGAGTAGGATGGCTTAAACGCAAAGCCCTTAAAGCGTCACTCGCATTGGCGCCTGATTCTCATAAAGCTAAGTACGAGGTAAAGGGAAACAAAGTGATAGTTATCGACGGCAAAGATCGCGATACACTTATGCTTAGCAATGACGGTAAGACACTTAGTGGCCTGTTCGACAAGAATACGAAATACACGCTGAAAAGAACAAAATAAAGGGCATAAACGTTCCTGGAACAATTGTGCCCACCCTCTGTTACAAACAAAGATAATCAAAACATCTGAAAAAGCCATAACTATGACGTAGTTTTATCAAACGCTGCCTTAGTTTTAACAAACGATGTCTTGGTTTTAGCAAACGCTGACAGCGTTTTAACTTCACCCCGTACCTTACTTCCTTTGAGCCCGGCACTTTCTCCCTTTTAGCTGGGACCTCTCAAACATTTACCTGACATCTCTCTCAGCGCATGTACCTTCCCTTTTGCGCTATTACCCGTCACAAGATCAACAATTACCTTGGAAAAACGACGAAAAAGTTTGTTTATTCAGGAAAATGCACTATCTTTGCAGCAGAAACGATGCAGTCGACAGTTGAGTACGCAAGCTATAGTGAGCTTAAAGTAACATATGGATAGTACAACATTAAAAAAAACTATAACTGATATTTTAGTTCCACTTGGATTTAAAAAGGAGGGGACTAATTCTTGGATAAGAAAAGCAGAAGAAATCTCTATGAAGGTGTATTTGCAAAAATCATCCTTCAGCAAATTGTATTACTTTAATGATTACTATATTATAAACAAAATGCATATAAATTCCTCTGGAGAAAATGAATGCTTTGGAGACATTAAATATAGTGATTATAAACTATTATCCAAAATGTGTGATTTAGAATCCAATATCTCGGATGATGAAAGAGTAAAAATATTACGAAATCTGATAAGCAAAGATTTTTCTAACCATCGATATATCGAAACGGAAAAAGAATTGAAGGAAATGCTCATAAAAAGTAATATGCCTGTGTTTCTTGTGATAAAGAAATACTTAGGTATAGATTCGATGGAGCCATGATTCTACGAAATAATGAATACCTTGACGAGAATCATTTAATAAAAAGAAGAAGAGTCATCTGTGATTATATATAATTGACATCGTGCGAATGAAGACAATAGAGAATGTGGATGAGGCCTTAAGAGTGTTTGAGGAGAATTCCATCATACAAGCTAAGACGTTGGAAACGGGTAATTATAAGTTGGGGAATAAGTGTTTTGATGATATAATGAAATGCCTTTCCTATCTTTATAAACAAGGGAAAATGGAAATGCTGGAGCCATTTCTTTCGCATGAGAATGCAGGGGTAAGGGAAACTGCAGCATACGCATATTTATATGTATGCCCTCAAAAAGGCGAAGATGTTTTATCGGAGATAGCAAATGGTAATTATGGCTTTCTCAGTATCAATGCTGAGAAGACTTTGAAAGAATGGAGAGAGGGAAGATTGGAATTTCTTTTCATTAGCAACCTCCAAACCTCCAAGCAACAACTATGGGACGAATATCAGCGGAAGTTCGTTGAAGAAAATGACAAGGCGTTTAAACGTCATAATAAAATGTCGCTTTGGCTTCTGATTCCTTGGGGAATAGCAATGATTGTGTGTCTGAAAACTGGGCAGCTGCAAATGTGTATGCTCGTTCTGGCGCTGTTATTTATAATTGCCTATCCAATGAAGAAATGGATGGACAAAGACTCCAAGGATATAAAGAAGAAACTTAATTTATGGTATCAGCAGATGGCTGAGCAGCAGGCCAAAGCACATGAAGCTGAAGATAGCCAACTCAAAGCACAACCGATGGTATATCCTGCTTTCGAGTCTTTTGCGATGGCAGACATGGAATCGATAGTGAATGAAAAGGATGTTTGCGTGGCATTCTATGAATACTATGGCGATCATCTTTATTATATCCATTATGTAGATGATAAAGCAAAAGAGATATTCGTTGAAAACGCAGAGAGCCATGAAATCGTTTCCCTTGACTACGACGAACTTGATGAATACTATCAGCAACTTGAAGGCTTGTCGGAAATGCTTGATTCTCTTGAAGTCGCTTATGTCGGTACAATATCAATGGAGGATTTCAAGTCATTTCTTAAACAGTAGGAACCGATCTGACGGGGGGGGTATGGAGCAAAAGTAACTTGGCTCTGCCGTGTTGAAGAACCTTTCCATAACTCCATTATTTGCCGCAAAGACACGAAAATAGACTGAAAGTACAAAACTTTCAATTGAAAAAAGTGACTTAATCTGATTTTTTTCGTACCTTTGCAGCAATGAACAACGAGATATTACAACAACTGAATGAGAGTCAGCAGGAAGCGGTGGTCTATTGTGACGGTCCGTCGCTGGTGATTGCTGGTGCAGGGTCGGGAAAGACGAGGGTGCTGACGTATAAGATTGCGTGGCTCCTGGAACAAGGAATGGCCCCTTGGCAGATTCTGGCACTGACGTTTACCAATAAGGCTGCTCGCGAGATGAAGGAACGTATTGGCAGGTTGGTAGGCGAGGAACGGGCTAGGTATCTGCAGATGGGTACGTTCCATAGTGTGTTTGCAAGGATCCTGCGATCGGAGGCGGAGGTGCTGGGCTATAATGCGAACTTCACGATCTATGACCAGAGTGATTCGCGTTCGCTGGTGAAGACGATCATCAAGGAGATGCAGTTGGATGATAAGGTGTATAAGCCAGCATCGGTAGCTGACCGTATCTCGATGGCTAAGAACCATCTGTTGCTACCTCAGGCATACGCGCAGAGTGCGTGGGCTACTGACGATGCGCAACAGAAACGGCCTCAGGTTACTAATATATATATAAGGTACTCGGAGAGATGTCGTCAGGCGAATGCAATGGACTTTGATGACTTGCTCGTGCAGACATGGGTGTTGTTCCAGAACCACGAGAATATCCGCCAGAAATATGTGGAGAAGTTCCATTTTGTGCTTGTGGATGAGTATCAGGATACGAACTTCGCACAACAGGCAATAGTCTATCAGTTGACAAAAGAACGTCAGAAGGTGTGTGTGGTGGGCGATGATGCACAGAGCATCTATTCGTTCCGTGGCGCCAATATCGATAATATCCTGAATTTTCAAAGCCAATATACGGATGCCAAACTCTTCAAACTGGAGCAGAATTATCGCTCTACGCAGTTGATTGTGCAGGCAGCGAATTCGCTGATCAAAAGGAATGAACGACAGATTCCGAAGAATGTATTCTCGAAGAATGAGCACGGCGAGAAACTGCAGTTGAAGCCAGCCTATTCGGACAGGGAGGAGGCGATGATCGTAACGCAGGATATCAAGCGGTTGCGGAGGCAGGAGCAGGCTAACTGGAGTGACTTTGCTATCCTGTATCGCACGAACGCGCAGAGCCGAAGCTTTGAGGAACAGATGCGCAAGGACAATATCCCGTATCGCATCTATGGCGGACTGAGTTTCTACCAAAGGAAAGAGATCAAGGACGTGATTGCCTATTTCCGACTGATTGCGAATCCCAACGATGAGGAGGCCTTTAAGCGTATTGTGAACTATCCTGCTCGCGGTATCGGAGATACGACGGTGGGCAAGATTATCCAGACAGCGCAGACATACGGCGTGAGTCTATGGCAGGTAATCAAGGAACCTGTGCTCTTTCCGATGGATGTGAGCAAAGGTACGATGACGAAGATACAGGCCTTCCGTGAACTGATAGAAGGCTGGATAAGTCGTGTGACAACGGAGGATGCCTATACCCTCGGCCACGATATCATCATGAACTCGGGCATCAGCAAGGATATCTACAGCGGACGGAATCCCGAGGATATCTCGCGTCAGGAGAACCTGGAGGAATTCCTGAGTGGTATGCAGGACTTCGTGGAGAGCCGTCGTGAGGAGGATATGGGCGATGAAGTCTATCTTCCGGATTTTCTGCAGGAAGTGGCACTTTTGACTGATCTCGACAGCGACGAGGGTGATTCGAATGACAAGGTGACGCTGATGACGATCCACTCCGCCAAGGGACTGGAGTTCCCGACGGTGTTTGTCGTGGGTCTGGAGGAGAATATCTTCCCGAGTCCGATGTGCACCAATTCGATGCGTGAACTGGAAGAGGAGCGCAGATTGTTGTATGTGGCGATTACCAGAGCTGAGAAACATTGCATCCTGACGTGTGCGCAGAACAGGTTCAGATATGGAAGGATGGAGTATGATACGCCATCGAGGTTTATCCGGGATATTGACCCGGAACTGCTGGAAGTACAATCTGAAGCGGGTGGGGGAAAACCCGCTTTCGGAGGCAGTTCGTATAGAGGCAATTCATATGGAGGCAGCAGGGGGCCTGAATGGATGCAGAATCCCAGACCTGTGGCTACGCAGTTCAAGGCCGATCCCAAGCCGAGGGCCGTAGCTCCCAGACAGCCAGAAAAGCCCGTTGATCCCTTCGGACCGAATTTCAAACGACTGTATCAGACGGTTAGCGGCTCACAAGGACAGGTCCCGCGGGTTGCCGGGACAACGACTCACGGGACCTGTCCCCCTGAGTCGCAGTTGCGCGAGGGGTGTCAGATTGAGCACCAGCGTTTTGGAGTAGGGACTGTGATTAAGATTGAGGGCACGGGCGAGAACACCAAGGCCACTGTGACGTTCCGCAATGCAGGTACGAAACAGCTGCTGCTGAAGTTCGCAAAGTTCAAGATTATCGGGTAAAATCAGAGCGACTCGTCGTCAGGTCGCTCTAATTTTTTCTTGCCAGTCTTGGGCAGATGTTTCTTCTTTCTGAGCCATGCGGCTTTGCGAGCCTCATAGTCCTCATGATGTTTCTCGAGATATCCGTCAGCCATCAGTTGTTGAATCTGGCATAGATCACTTTCAGCTTTATCGGATTGGAAGGCGTTCCGCGCTTCAGCCGGGTAGAGGTCAGGCCCATCTGATTGATAAGCGCTATAGTTGTGCTAGCGGTGGACGTAGATGAACTGAGCGTCGTAAGCTCGCTGACAGGAAGCAGCAGTGCCTTATTCCAGTCTGGATGCTTCTCCAACCAAAGAGGATCGTTCTTCTCGCCTGCCTGACGGGCATTGTACATCCTGACGATGAGATTGTTGATGTCGTTGCTGTTGGAGAAAGTGTAGGCATTCTTTGAGAGCGTGGTGTAGAAGGCATACTTGTTGTTGTAGTTCGAAACCTGCTCGAAGAATGAGTTCAGACTGTCTTTCTCGATCAGCAATACCTTTTTGGGAGAAGAGAATGTATACTTGGTAAGCGGCTCAAAGTTGTTTTCACGATTAAATGAGATGGAAACGGAGAGCAGCGAGTCTTTCACGTGGGCAGTCTTGATTTCATCCACAGGGAAAGTCACTTCCGTGAAGATGCCAACAGGTGTCTTCAGGTAAGTATAGTCGTTGTCTGATTCTACCAGCTTCTGGAGGGTCTCCTTGTCGTTCTTGACCGTAATGGTCTGAAGCACCTCATCCGTTGAGGATGCGGATAAGTAACTGACATAGGTGTTGTCGTCAGTACCCTTTTCTGTATAATAGACACGCAGTTGTGCTTGTAGGAAATTGGCCATCACCCCTTGTCCGTCGGTCGTCTCGATATAGAATCCCGGACATAGTTGATGAATAAAGGCAAAGGAGTTCTTGAAATAGTCCGGATGTTCGTAGTAGTTGCGCAGGATATAGGTGCCGTAGTTCTTATAGCGGACACCATTCTTGTCGGTATAGGGCGAATTGAGCCTGAACATGACATTCCTGTCGTAGGTAGACAAGTTCTTGATACTGTCCTTGACGGTCATATCGTCGATTGTGAACATGTGAGACTGCGAGAGGCCGCCCTTGCGGATATAGCCTCCTTTCACCGGGTCGAAATTCGAATAGTGGATACCGTCGGCAACAGGGTGGTCAAGTTCTGATATCCTGATCTTCATAGCCGTTGTGGAATCACCATAACAATAATTGAAGAACAGAATAACGAGGCAAGAGTCTGCAATGATCTCATTGTCTTCCCGGCTGATAATATACTCCTTGTCGGGCAGGTGGGTCTCTTCCATCATGTTGAACTGCATCATGAAACTACAGTCTACTGTGGCATTGGTCTCCGGATCTGTAACATGTCCCACATAGAGCTCGTTATTATAGGTATAGACGGAATCGGGGATATATGATGCTGTCACCACATCGAATTCCTGGGTAGTGACACTGATATCATCATTACTGCTGATGAGCGACATACCGATATTATCTGTACCTTCATCGCAAGAACTGATTGCCATTGCAAAACCAGCAATCGCTAAGAAATATTTGAGTTTCATGTCTTTCTTACCTGATGTTTATTCTTCTTCACTTTCTGAGGTAATACTGGGGCAGACCGTTTCATAGAATGCCTTGATATTATCAGCAAAGTCATCTTTTGAGTATTTTAATACGGGAATGTTCTTTTCACTGGCATAGCTGAGCAGATCGTTGTTGACGTCCTTGACCGCCTGTACGATACCATCACTATAGTCGATGGCAAGTTTGCCCAACTCATCGAAATCAAACAGGTCGTTGTAGGGTTCCAGCAGCTCAGCAGTAGCATCGCGGAATTCAAGACAGCGCTTGAAATTGGCTCCCAGATCGTTGTTGAGACTCTTGGCAAACAGAGATGAGACCACCTTCGTGTTGGCAAATGAAGGCTCATCGTGATAGGCCGTCTTAATATAGAATGGTACAACGGCACTCATCCATCCCTGACAATGGATAATGTCAGGCACCCAACGGAGTTTCTTGACGGTCTCGAGAACGCCTCTGGCAAAGAAAATGGCACGCTCTCCATTGTCTGCGTAGTCTGCTCCGGTCTCGTCCTTCTCCATCTGACGCTTGTTGAAGTAGTCGTCATTGTCAATGAAATAGACCTGAACCTTGACCGATTGTATGGTGGCTACCTTGATGATGAGTGGATGATCAGTCTCATCAATAATCAGGTTCATGCCCGACAGACGGATCACTTCATGTAACTGTCCGCGGCGCTCATTGATATTTCCCCATTTGGGCATGAAGGTACGGATTTCAAAACCTTTTTCCTGAATACAACCTGGAAGGTCTCTACCTAGAAGCGACATCTCGCTGTCTGGTACGTAAGGAGCTATCTCCTGATTAATGAAAAGTATCTTTTTTGCCATCTTTGATGAATTATGCTGCAAAGGTACTAAAAAAAACGCGGAAAACCGCGAAATGGTGCTTGTTTTTTGCAAAAAGTGACACATTTACCCTTGTTTTTTGATTTTTTTGTAAAAAAACTAAATAAAACTTGGAACTTTCAATAATTATTCGTATATTTGCAAAAAATATTGAGGATTTAACCATTAGAATTATGGCTAAGTATAACATTACAGAAAAAAGAGAAAAGGAGGCTGCTTACCGTAGTTTAGTGAGCCCCAGGCTGATGGACGAGATGCAGGAGAAGATTTTGAACATCATCGTCATGCAGAAAAAATACCGTGACAAAGATTATTCTGCTAAGAGATTGGCAGAAGATCTCGGTACTAATACCCGTTACATCTCGGCCGTTGTGAACGTACGGTTCCACATGAATTACACTTCATTTGTGAACAAGTACCGCATCGATGAAGCTATGTCAATCCTGGTCGACAAGCGCTATCAGGATCTCCGTATGGAGGAGGTCAGTGATATGGTAGGCTTTGCCAACCGTCAGTCGTTCTATGCTTCATTCTTCAAGATCATGGGCATTACGCCTCGTGAGTACCGTATTTCCCATCTGGCCCAGCACCCGTCGTTGAAGCCCGTCGTAAAACCTGAGAAGCCCAAGAGAGCAACAAAGGCTGCCAAGGCAACAAAGACAAGGGCTACTAAGGCGAAAACGGCGAAGAAGAGCACCAGAGGCTCCAAAAAAGTATAATAGGAGGGCTTCTTAGTGGGATTTGTATATCAAGACGAGCGCTTTGCTGATTTACAGCTCCTGCGTTATCGTCTGAATGGTTTTGACGAATTGTCGCTTCGCCAGAAAGAGTTGATTTACTATTTGTCGGAAGCGACTCTTTTCGGCAGAGACATTACTTTTGATCAGAACGGACAATATAACCTCCGCATCCGAAAGATGCTGGAGGTTGTTTATTGTGATGAAACGATTCCTCACGACACCGCTGGTTTTCGTGCCTTGGAAATCTATCTGAAGCGCATCTGGTTCTCCAATGGCATTTATCACCACTATGGTTGTGAGAAATTTGAACCGGGCTTTTCTGAGAATTATCTGTACGATGTCCTGAAAAAGGTGGATGCGCGGAAATTGCCATTGAAAGATGGAGAGAGCATTGAGGAGATGTGTCAGGAACTTTTCCCCGTGATTTTCGATAAAGACGTCTTGCCTAAGCGTGTCAATAAGGCCGATGGTGAGGATCTGGTCCGTACGTCAGCCTGTCATTTCTATGAAGGCGTGTCTCAGCAGGAAGCAGAGGACTTCTATGCCAGGATGAAAGAGCAGGATGAGGGTAAGGAAAGTCCCGTTTCATATGGTTTGAACTCAATGCTGGTAAAGGAGGACGGTGAGTTGAAAGAGCGTGTCTGGAAAGCAGACGGCCTCTATGGAAACGCAATCCGCCATATCATCTATTGGCTCTGGAAAGCGATGGATGTAGCAGAGAATGATACTCAGAAATCGTATATCAAACGATTGATAAGTTATTATGAATCAGGCGATTTGAATGACTTTAATCAATATTGTATTGAATGGGTTGGTGAGCATGAGTCCTCTGTTGATTTTATCAATGGATTTATAGAAGTGTATGGTGACCCGTTAGGTATGAAAGGCACCTGGGAGGGACTTGTGGAATATATCGACAAAGAGGCCACCCATCGTACGCAGACCATCTCTGATAATGCCCAGTGGTTTGAAGACCATTCGCCTGTAGACAATCGTTTCAAGAAGGCTGTGGTTCATGGTGTCTCAGCGAATGTCATCTGTGCGGCCATGTTGGGTGGTGAGGAATATCCCTCGACGGCCATCGGCATCAACCTTCCCAATGCAGACTGGATAAGGGCGCAATACGGTTCGAAGAGTATTACCATCAGCAATATTACCGATGCTTATAATAAGGCAGCCAAGGGTAGCGGCTTTAAGGAAGCGTTTGTCATTGATGAGCAGACGCTCAGCATGATAGAGAAATACGGTGATGTCTGCGATGATCTGCATACAGATCTGCATGAATGCCTCGGTCATGGGAGCGGGCAACTGCTGCCAGGTGTGGATCCTGATAGTCTGAAAGCCTACGGCAATACGATTGAGGAAGCCAGGGCCGATCTTTTCGGACTCTATTATATAGCGGATGAAAAATTGGTGGAACTGGGTCTGACACCTGACAAGGAAGCCTATCGGTCGCAGTATTATACTTATATGATGAATGGTCTGATGACCCAGCTGATACGTATCACACCTGGTCATCAGATTGAGGAGGCTCACATGCGTAACCGGGCGCTGATAGCCCATTGGTGCTATGAGAACGGTGATGCTATCCAACTGGTGAAGCGCGATGGCAAGACGTATGTAGAGATCACAGATTATGAGCAGTTGCGTACGCTTATTGCCCGTCTGTTGGCAGAAGTGCAGCGCATCAAGAGCGAAGGTGACTATGAGGCAGCTCGTCAGTTGGTAGAGACCTACGCTGTGAAGGTGGATGCCGCTCTCCATCAGGAAGTGTTGGAGCGCTATCAGAAACTCAATCTTGCACCCTATAAAGGCTTTATCAATCCCATGATGCTGCCCGTCGTTGATGAAAAAGGCGAGATCTGTGATATCCAGTTGAACTACAGCGAGAGTTATGCGCATCAGATGCTGCGTTATAGCTCTGAATACGGAACACTTATTTAGTGAATAGTGATTAGTGAATGATGAATAGTGAGATTCAGGAGGTGGTAAAGGAGATTAAGCAGTCGTTCCGTCTGATGATGGACGGGGCGGTGGCTAAGTCTATGCGCGACAAGGGATTGTCGTATAAACTGAACTGGGGCGTCACGCTTCCACGTCTTCGCCTAAAGGCTGATGAACTGAAAACAACGGTCGATGATTACGACCTCGCCATTGCCCTGTGGAAAGAGGATGTGCGTGAATGTAAAATTCTGGCCACTATGATCATGCCTCCAGATAAGGTGTTGCCTGAGGTCATTGATATCTGGATGGAACAGATTACCTCACAGGAGATTGCAGAACAGGCGGTATTCAATCTCTTTCAGTATCTGCCTTATGCACCGGAAAAGGCTTATACCTGGATGGCTTCCGACCAAACGCTCTATCAATACTGTGGTTTCCATATTCTGGCTCGCCTCTTTATGGCCAAACGAGAACCCAATGAGCGGGGTATCAACGAGTTCCTGGATCAGGCACTAGCGGCTC